>X40_Bactrian_Camel__coassemble_0_pt1 | contig 72442 bp, 65 predicted proteins | sample X40_Bactrian_Camel__metabat2_high_PE_006 | metagenome-assembled genome bin X40_Bactrian_Camel
TTTATATTTTTTAAACTTTTTTGAAAAATTTATTCGCGAGACTTTAATTGGGCAAAAATAGCAATAAATAAAAAGGCCTATTTTGTAACAAATATTTCATTTATCTTAAAAAATTTCATTTTTCTCTTCACACTATGACAACAAAAGCAAATTAACACTATCTTTGTACGATTTTCTTTATAATAAAAAGTGATGAATATTAATGTTTGTGTGGCAGATGAGAGCCACACCTCTTATGCCCAGGCGATATGCGATTTGGTCTATATTTCAGCACAAGAGAGAGGTACAGGGATAGCAAAGCGAACTCCTGACTACATCTCTCAAAAGATGAAATATGGGAAAGCTGTTATAGCTATTGCGGAAGATGGAGAGTTGGCAGGTTTCGCATATATTGAGACTTGGAGCCATACTCTGTTCGTTGCAAATTCAGGACTTATAGTTGCACATAAATATAGAAATACCGGACTTGCCACCAGAATCAAGAGAGAGATATTCAATCTGTCTCGTCGTAAATATCCTGATGCAAAGATTTTCAGCATCACCACAGGTGCTGCAGTTATGAAAATTAACTCGGCAATGGGATTCAGGCCTGTACCATTTTCAGAATTAACAGATGACCCTGAATTCTGGGCAGGATGCAAAGGGTGTAGGAATTTTGATATTTTAGAGAGAAACAACTATAAAATGTGCCTCTGCACCGGACTTCTATATGATCCGGCCTGGGAACAGAGCGATCAAGAAAGCCCTAAAAAGGGGGGAATTCCATTCTTGGGTCGCATCTTCAAAAACTCCAACCTGTTTAACAAAAAAACAATATAATTATGAATAACAAAGTAGTATTGGCCTTTAGTGGCGGTCTCGACACATCATTTTGTGTACCATATTTAACAAACGAGAGGAATCTTGAAGTTCACACAGTAATGGTAAATACAGGTGGCTTTTCAGCAGAAGAGGAGAGCGAAATTAGAAAACGTGCTCTATCTCTTGGAGCTAAGACCCATACAACCATCAATGCTGTTGAGACTTATTATCAAAAAGGCATCAAGTATCTTATTTTTGGTAATATCCTAAAGAATTCAACATATCCCCTATCTGTAAGTTCAGAGAGAATTTTTCAAGCAATTGAAGTTCTTAAACTTGTAAAGAAGATTGGGGCTGCTAATGTTGCACATGGTAGTACAGGTGCAGGTAATGACCAGGTCAGATTTGATATCGTTTTTGATATTTTAGCACCGGAAGTTAATATTATTGCTCCTATCAGAGAGTTGCAAATAAGTCGTAAAGAGGAGATTGATTATCTTCAACAACATGGTTTTAATTTCTCTTGGGAAAAATCCAAATACTCTATCAATCAAGGTATCTGGGGTACTAGTATTGGTGGTGTTGAAACATTGAAATCTCACACATATCTCCCTGAAGAGGCATATCCATCTAAAAAAGTTAAAGATGGAAGAATGTTGGTAAAGATTGGATTTGAGAAGGGAGAGCCAATCAGTATCGATGGTCAAAGACTATCACCAACTGATTTGATATATAGATTGAGAGATATTGCATCTCCTTATGGAATTGGCAGAGATACCCACGTTGGCGATACCATTATCGGAATCAAAGGTAGAGTAAGTTTTGAAGCTGCCGCACCTCTTATTATAATAAAGGCACACCATCTATTGGAAAAACATATCCTGACCAAGTCTCAACTTTACTGGAAAGAGCAACTATCTAACTGGTACGGACAATTTATGCACGAGGCACAATATCTTGATCCTCTAATGAGAAACATTGAGGCATTCTTAGATGATACACAAAAGAATATCACAGGTGAAGTTTTGGTTGAATTGATGCCTTACCACTTCAATGTGCTTGGTTGCGAAAGCAAATATGATATGATGAGTGTTGGAGAGTATGGCGAAAAGAGTACATCCCTAACAGGTGCAGATATTGTTGGCTTCACAAAGGTACTTGCCAACCCACTGAAAATGTATTACACTGTTAATAAAGAGGAAGAGATTTAATGATTAAAGTTGGAATAGTTGGGGGCACGGGATACACAGCAGGCGAACTCATCAGAATACTAATCAATCATCCTGATGTAGAGATTGTCTCTATTACAAGTACATCAAGTGCCGGTAAACCTATTTATGATACCCATAGAGAGTTAATCGGAGAGACTGAATTGCAATTTAGCGAAAAGTTAGCACCTTGCGATGTTGTTTTCCTATGTCTTGGTCATGGTATTTCAAGAGAGTTTTTAACAAATAATCCTCTTGATGAAAGTTGTAAGGTTATTGATTTGGGAAATGATTTCCGTCTTGATGAACAATTTGAAAATCGCAACTTCACATACGGTCTTACAGATTTAAACAGAGAAAAAATAGAGAAATCCGATAATGTTGCCAATCCGGGATGCTTTGCAACCGCTATTCAACTTGCACTTTTACCACTTATAGATAGTAAATTAGTCACTGATGAGATCCATATTCACGCAATTACAGGATCTACAGGTGCTGGAAAATCATTGACAGGCACATCACATTTCAGTTATAGGGATAACAATATCTCTGTCTATAAATCCTTTACACATCAACACCTTGGAGAGATTAGAAAGACCCTCTCGAATCTGAATGGCAGTGATATTCCTGAAATTAATTTTGTACCTATGAGAGGTGATTTTCCTCGTGGAATTTTTGCAAGTCTTTATACTAAATGTACCATCACTGATGCTGAAGAGATTGCTAAACTTTACAAAGAGTATTATAAAGACTCACCATTTGTACACTATTCCGATAAAGGCATCTCGCTAAAAGAGGTGGTAAATACAAATAAGTGCCTGATACACACCGAGTTACACAATGGACGCATACATATTACATCTATTATAGATAACTTGATAAAAGGTGCTTCAGGACAAGCTGTGGAGAATATGAATCTAATGTTTGGACTTCCTCAAAAAAGAGGTCTTTCATTAAAACCATCAACATTCTAATAAAATGGATCTATTCAATGTATATCCGCTATGGGATATAGAGCCGATTGAGGCAAAAGGTTGTGATATAATTGCTAAAGATGGTCAGCACTATACTGATTTGTATGGTGGCCATGCAGTAATATCTATCGGACATTCACACCCAAAATATATTGAGAAGATTTCTAATCAGGTATCTAAACTTGGTTTCTACTCAAATGCTGTTCAAAACTCTCTTCAAAAGGAGTTAGCAAAGAAATTAGGTGAAGTGTGTGGATATGAAGATTATCATCTCTTCCTTTGTAATTCCGGTGCTGAAGCAAATGAGAATGCTCTTAAAGTTGCATCATTCCATACCGGAAAAGCCAAAGTTCTCGCTTTTCAAAAGGCATTCCACGGAAGGACTTCAGGTGCAGTTGCAGCAACTGATAATCCAAAAATACAATCTCCATTCAACAAAGGTCACAATATCGTATTTGTACCATTGAATGACATACAAGCGGTTGAAAATGAACTAATTAAAGGTGATTTTTGTGCTGTAATTATTGAAGGTATTCAAGGTGTGGCAGGAATATACTCTCCAGAAGTTGAATTTCTTAAATCTTTGAGAGCCCTTTGCGACAAATATGGCGTTGTATTGATTTTGGACGAAATCCAATCAGGATATGGCAGGACTGGAAAATTCTTTGCCCACCAACACGCTGACATTCAAGCAGATATTATCACAACAGCTAAAGGTATGGCAAACGGATTTCCTATTGGCGGTGTGATTATTTCTCCAAAAATTAAGGCAGAATTTGGTATGCTTGGCACTACATTCGGAGGCAACCACTTGGCTTGTGCTGCAGCCATTGCTGTGCTTGATATTATTAAATCTGAGAATCTTATAGAGAATGCGAAAGTTATCGGCGATTATCTTTTTGAAAAATTAGAGGGTAATAGAGCCATTTCAGAACTTAGAGGAAAAGGGCTGATGATTGGAATGGAGATTAAACCTGAATTTGAGGGGTTGAGAAATAGATTACTATTCGAAAAACATATCTTTACCGGAGGAGCCGGAAAAAATGTTATCAGACTTTTACCTCCACTTTGTATAACAAAAGAGATTGCAGACCAATTTATTGAGGCAATTAACGAATTGACAAAATAGTTTTATTATGAGAAATTTTACATCCGTTAATGATATTGATTCTATCAAAAGAGCAGTAGAAAAGGCAAAATATGTTAAGGAAAATCCATTTGCCGATCAGCATTTAGGTAAGAATAAGACCATTATGCTTATCTTTTTTAATTCGAGTCTAAGGACACGCCTAAGCACTCAAAAAGCTGCTCTGAATTTAGGTATGAATGCTGTTGTACTCGATATAAATCAGGGAGCATGGAAATTGGAGACAGAGAGAGGTGTTGTGATGAATGGAGATAAATCTGAACACATTTTAGAGGCAATCCCTGTTATTGGTTCATACTGCGACATTATCGGTGTAAGATCATTTGCCAAATTTGAGAATAAAAGAGATGATTATGAGGAGGTTATCATTAACCAGTTCATAAAATATTCCGGCAGACCTGTAATAAGTTTGGAGTCAGCAACTGTACATCCACTTCAATCATACGCAGACCTTATTACTATAGAAGAGTATAAGAAATGTGATAGACCTAAAGTTGTTTTAACTTGGGCTCCGCACCCTAAATCTCTGCCACAAGCTGTAGCCAATTCATTCTCAGAATGGATGAACCGTACTGATTATGAATTTGTTATCACTCATCCTAAAGGATATGAACTTGACGAAAAATTTGTTCAAGGTGCAAAAGTAGAGTATGACCAAGAGAAGGCGTTTGAGGGTGCAGATTTTATCTATGCAAAAAACTGGTCTGCATATCAGGATCCTAATTATGGAAAGATACTTTGCGATGACCCTGATTGGACTGTTGATAGCAGAAAAATGGCACTTACCAATAATGCCTACTTTATGCACTGCCTTCCTGTCAGAAGAAATATGATTGTAACTGACGAAGTCATTGAAAGTCAGCAATCTATCGTTATCCCAGAGGCAGCAAACAGAGTGGTTTCAGCTCAAGCAGTAATTAAAGAAATTCTATTGGGTCTATAATTATGAAAGAGCTTTCTATTATAAAGATTGGGGGAAATGTTGTAGATTCACCTGAAGCATTGGATAATTTTTTAGAGAAATTTAATGCCATCCAAACTCCCAAAATTTTGATTCACGGTGGTGGAGTTATCGCAAGTCAATTCTCTAAAAGAGTAGGAATTGAGCCAAAAATGCACAATGGCCGTAGAATTACAGATTTGGAGACACTGAAAATTGTTGCAATGACATACGCTGGCTGGGTAAATAAGAGCATAGTCGCCCAACTTCAAAAGATAGGTTGCAATGCTATCGGACTCTCCGGAGCTGATGGAAATTGCGTCCCTGCAAAAAAGAGAGATCCTAAACCAATTGATTTCGGTTATGTTGGAGATGTAGACCCATCAAAAATCAATAACACATTGATTGACAACCTTTTATCAAATGGTATAACACCTGTTTTCTGTGCCATCACGCACGACGAACAGGGGTCTCTATTAAACACAAATGCAGATACAATGGCATCTTCGATTGCTGTAGCAATGGCCTCGCAATATTGCGTAAAACTTATTTATTGCTTTGAAAAGAGTGGTGTTCTATACTCTGCAGATGATGACAACTCGGTAATTCCGGTAATAACTGAATCTCTTTTCTCTGAATTACGAGAAAAGGAGATAGTTTCAGCCGGGATGCTTCCTAAACTTGAAAACTCATTCTCAGCACTGAATAATGGTGTAAGTGAAGTTATCATTAAAAAAGCTGACAATTTAAATATTGAACTTGGCACAAAATTGATTCTGAAAGATTAATATGTTAGTTTTAGATAGATACTATAAAGAGGCAGTAGAACTTCTTAGAAAAATTGTAACGATTAAATCTTACTCTTTTGAGGAGGAGGAGTGCTCTCTGTATCTATATAACTACCTAAAAGAGAAGGGATTAGAGTGTAAAAGAGTTAAAAACAACATTATCGCCTACCCTACTCTTAAATCTGAAGAAAAGCCAACTCTGATGTTGAATTCACACATCGACACAGTCAAAGAGAGCGACTCCTATACTTTTGATGCTACAAATCCTCCATTGAGCGATGAAGTTGTTTGGGGGCTTGGTAGCAATGATGCAGGAGGCAGTGTCGTATCTCTGATTCAAACATTCCTGTATTTTAACGATAACCCTCAGAAACTCAATAACTTATCACACAATTTACTATTAGTTCTCTCTACTGAGGAGGAGCGTTCCGGAGTAAATGGTATGACATATCTTGCCAATAATTTAGATGGCATTGACTGTGCAATTGTTGGAGAGCCGACCTCAATGAGAGGAGCTATAGCTGAGAGAGGTTTGCTTGTAATCGATGCCACAGCCAAAGGAAAAAGCGGGCACGCTGCAAGAAATGAGGGTATAAATGCAATTTACATTGCACTCGAAGATATTGAAAAGATTAAAAATTTCCATTTTGAAAAGGTTTCACCTCTTATGGGTGATGTTAAGGTAAGTGTTACTCAGATAAATGGAGGATATGTACACAATGTAATCCCTGACAGCTGTTCATTTGTTGTAGATATTCGTCCGACAGATTGTTACACCAATCCTGAAATAATGGAATTACTATCAAAAGAGTTAAAGAGTGAACTTAAAGCACGCTCTCTTACAAACAAAAGTTCAGCTACCCCTGTTGGACATCCACTTATTAATGCCCTGAAAAAGAGCAATATAGATAGTTTTATATCTCCAACAACATCTGACTGGATGCGTCTTTCCATCCCTGCATTAAAGATAGGGCCGGGAGATTCTGCCCGTTCCCACAGAGCAGATGAGTTTATAAAAATATCAGAAATTGAGATGGGCATCAACGGATACATTAAATTAATAGAAAATTTATAATTGAATAATATGAGTACTCTTTGGAATAAAGGCACAAGTGCAACTGAAGTTGTTGAAAAATTTACAGTTGGAGATGACAATATATTAGACCTTCAACTTGCCAAATATGATGTAATTGGCTCAAAAGCACATATTAAGATGCTTAAAAGCATTGATTTGCTTACATCCGAAGAGGAGAAGATCTTGCAAAAGGAGCTTGATCAGATACTTGATGAGATCCAATGTGGCAACTTCAGAATTGAGGAGAATGTGGAAGATATTCACTCTCAAATTGAGTTTATACTCTGTAAAAGAGTTGGCGATATAGGTAAAAAAATTCACTCCGGACGTTCAAGAAACGATCAGGTTCTTGTAGATTTGAAACTATTTTTCAGAGATAAAGTTCTTGAAATCAGAGAGGCAGTTCTTGAATTATTCGCTACACTTCAAAGACTTAGCGAGGAGCACAAAGATATACTGATTGCCGGATATACTCACGGACAAATCGCAATGCCTTCATCATTCGGATTATGGTTAGGAGCACACGCGGAATCTCTTGCAGATGATATGATTATGTTGAAGGCCGCATACAAACTTGCAAATCAAAACCCTCTCGGATCGGCAGCGGGCTATGGTAATTCATTTCCACTCGATAGAGAGATGACCACCAAATTGTTGCAATTCGAGACTTTGCATTATAACTCGATAGAGGCGCAGATGAGCAGAGGTAAATGCGAAAAATCAATTGCATACGCAATGGCCTCCATCGCATCTACACTTAACAAATTGGCTACAGATTGTTGTCAGTATATGAGTCAGAATTATGGATTTATCTCTTTCCCGGACTCTTTAACTACAGGATCAAGCATTATGCCTCACAAAAAGAATCCTGATGTATGGGAGCTTGTTAGAGGTAAGGCAAACAGATTGCTTTCTGTACCTAATGAATTAGCATTGCTATGCACAAATATGCCTGTGGGCTATCATCGTGATTATCAGCTTACTAAAGATATTATTTTCCCTGCAATCTCTACTTGTTTAGACATCATTCAGATATCTACATATATGCTTGGGAATATTATTGTCAATAAAGATTGCATCTCTGATCAAAAATACCAATATCTGTTTACAGTAGAAGAGGTTAATAAACTTGTTTTGGAGGGTATGCCATTTAGAGAAGCATATATAAAAGTTGGTAAAGATGTGAATGATGGCAAGTTCTCTCAATATGTGGATAAATATCAGAGTGTCAGCGACTTAGGACACACACATATAGGATCAATAGGAAATTTGGCAACTAAAGAGATTGCTAAAAAGATGAAAAAAGCGTGGGAAGATTAATCCTCAATTTTCTCTCCCGATTTATTCGCCCAGACAAATTGCATCAATGCCAAACCGGAATCGGCTTTGATTTTGATTGAACATTTGTATTTTTGACACCATCTGTAGCGAATACTGAATAATCCTTTGGTAAGGTATGCCTCTATGATAGGGTTTACAGATAGAATGAAAGATTTTATACCCTTCTCCTTAACATAGAAAGCAAGATGGCGCTCAATTGCTTCGTCAAAGATTAAACTTGAATTAATTTTTCCTGTTCCGTTGCAAGATGGACAGGTCTCCATTGTATTTATCTCTGTTACAGGACGCACCCTTTGACGGGTAATTTGCATAAGGCCAAATTTTGTCAATGGCAAGACATTATGTTTGGCTCTATCGTTGTGCATCAACTCAACCATACGTTTATAGAGTAGATTTTTATGCTCATTCTCCTCCATATCGATAAAGTCGATGATAATAATTCCACCCATATCTCTTAAGCGAAGTTGACGAACAATCTCCTCTGCTGCCACCAAATTGACTTCGTAAGCATTTTGTTCCTGCTCACCCTGCTTCACACGAATACCGCTATTGACATCAATAACGTGCATCGCCTCTGTATGTTCAATGATGATATAGGAGCCCTTTTTCATTGGCACGACCCTGCCAAAAGAACTCTTAATCTGTCTTGAAATATCAAAATGTTCAAAAATTGGTTGAGATCCTTTATAGAGTTTAACTATCTTCTCCTGATCCGGAGCAATGGACATTACATAATCCTTAACCTCGTGAAATACTGCTTCATCATTCACATAAATATTTGAGAATGAATTATTTAACAAGTCACGAAGAATAGTAGTAGTCCTGCTTGTCTCTGTAAAAAGAAGTTGTGTGGACTTTGATTGTGCTATCTTATCCCAAGAACTCTCCCATCGTTGAATTAGAGTTTTTAACTCAACATCCAAGACTGCGGCTTTCTTTCCTTCTGCTGCAGTTCTTATTATAACGCCATAATTTGTTGGTAAAATACTATGCACCAATCTCTCTAAGCGTCTTCTCTCCTCTTTGGATGAAATTTTTTGAGATATACTGATTTTATCGCCAAATGGAAGAAGGACCATATTTCTTCCTGCAATAGATATCTCGGATGTCAGTCTTGAACCCTTTGTAGAGATAGGTTCCTTAACAATTTGAACAATTATTGGCTGACCTTGTTGTAAATATTTATCAATTTTACCCTCTTTCTCAAGGATATCATCGAATCTGGTTCTTTTGTATAGAGAACTATAGTCGCAATTAGGATTGATTTGCTTTGTAAAATAATCAAATGCTTTGAAGTTGAAACCCAAATCCAAATAGTGAACAAAGGCATCTTTCTCGTCTCCAATATCGATAAAAGCAGCATTCAGCGAAGGAATGATCTTTTTTACTTTTCCTAAATATACATCCCCCACCGAAAAACTTTTGCCACCATTTTGTTCTTTGCTGAATTCGATCAATCTATGATCCTCTGTCAAAGCAAATGAAATCTCAGTGGCAGAAACATCTATTATCAGGTCCTTTTCTAATTCTCTATCCATATTAAAAACAATAATCTAAAGCAGGGACGAACCTTCTGCTTTAGATCAATTGTAAAATAGCATTAGACTATCTCTTCTTCTTGTGTCTATTCTTGCGCAAACGTTTTTTACGTTTGTGCGTAGCCATTTTATGTCTTTTTCTCTTTTTACCGCTTGGCATAATTCAAAAAGTTTATTAATAATTATTTTACGTTCTTAACTTGATTGTAGAAAACCTTTGCAGGTTTGAATGATGGAATACTGTGTTCAGGGATAGTGATTGTAGTATTCTTAGTAATGTTACGAGCAGTTTTCTTTGCACGTTTTTTAATCACGAAACTACCAAATCCACGAAGATAAACATTGTTACCTTTTGATAATGAATCTTTTACACATTCCATGTAGCACTCAACAACATTTTGAACTGTAATTTTCTCAAGTCCTGTTGCCTTTGCTATTTCGTTTACGATGTCAGCTTTAGTCATTGTACTTAAATATATAATTGTTAATATTTTATTTCCATACTCAAAGCCCTGAAGAGCTTCCCGACAAAGGGACTACAAAAGTAGACTTAATTATTTAATAATCAAAATAATGATGAAAAAATTTTCAGATTTTTTTTACACATATTATTAAATAATAAAAATTGTGGCTCAATAAAGTTTGGCATAAAGATTGACGAATTAGAAATATAGAATTATTTTTGCCAAAATCATGTTAGATTTTAGCAAAAAGTGACAAATTGACATACATATATGATAGACTTAAAGGATTTACTACAAAGTGAGGGAGCAGAAATGGATATTGTGCCAATTATGAGCATTGATACGACAAATGATATCAATGAAAAAGAGATTCCATCTACTTTACCGATTTTAGCACTCAGAAATGCGGTGTTATTCCCTTCAACTATGATTCCAATAGCTGTGGGACGCAAAAAGAGTTTAAAATTGGTTAAGGAGGCATACGATAAACATCAACTTATAGGAGCTGTGTCTCAATTAGACATACGAGTGGAAGAGCCGAAAGAGGAGGATCTTTTCCACATAGGTACTGTTGCTAAAGTTATCAAACTTATTGAGATGCCTGATGGTAGCATTACAGCTATCCTGCAAGGGCTCAAAAGATTTACATTAGATAGAATTGTTACTTCGGAGCCATATTTAATTGGGGATATCTCAATCCTCAATGACATAATGCCATCTGGAAACAAAAAAGATCTGGATATGGTAATCAGTGCTATCAAAGATAGTGCTTTGCAGATTATGAAATTGACTCCATCTCTACCTAAAGAGGCATCATTCGCACTCAAGAACATAGAGGGTAACGAATTCATTATCAACTATGTAGCTTCAAGTGTTGAGTTAGATAATACTAATGATAAACTTCTTATTCTGGCAGAAAGCGACCTAAGAAAGAGGGGTATGGTATTACTTGAACTGCTAAACAAACAGGTTGAGATTCTAAAGATAAAAGAGGATATTCAAAGAAAGGTTAAAAGCGAAATAAGTCAACAACAGAGAGAATATTACCTTAATAATCAATTAAAGACTATTCAAGAGGAGCTTGGTATTGATGCGACTGATCAAGAGTGCATAGAATTAAGAAATAAAGCACGTAATAAGAAGTGGAGTAAAGAGGTTGCAGAAATATTTGAAAAGGAGATTCACAAGCTGGAGATTACAAATCCAAATTCTCCGGAATTTAACACGCAACTCAATTATCTTCAGTTATTTATAGAACTTCCTTGGAATCATTATACTGAGGATAATTTAGATCTTTTTAATGCTGAAAAGGTATTAAACGAAGACCATTTCGGTCTGGATAGTGTTAAAGAACGTATCATTGAATATCTTGCAGTCATTAAATTGAAGGCCGATATGAAATCCCCTATCATTTGCCTTTATGGCCCTCCGGGAGTTGGAAAAACATCGTTGGGAAAATCAATAGCAAGGGCTTTGGGCAGAGAGTATGGAAGGATTTCTTTAGGTGGTCTTCATGATGAATCGGAAATCAGAGGACATAGGAAAACCTATATCGGAGCTATGCCAGGAAGGATTATTCAGACCATAAAGAAATGCAAGACATCAAACCCGGTAATTGTACTTGACGAGATTGACAAAGTTGGTACAGACCATCGTGGCGATCCTGCATCTGCATTATTGGAAGTGCTTGATCCTGAACAAAATACAACATTTCACGATAACTACCTTGATGTAGATTACGATTTGTCAAAGGTTCTTTTTGTGACCACTGCAAATAATATCTCAACTATTCATCCTGCACTTAAAGATAGAATGGAGATGATTCCTATCTCAGGATATCTTGCTGAGGAGAAGGTTGAAATTGCAAAGAACTATCTGATCCCTAAACAGAGAGATGCTCACGGATTGAACAAAAGCGACCTTAAATTCAACAAAGGAGCTATTGAGACAATTATTGATGAATACACTCGTGAGTCTGGTGTGAGAGGTTTGGATAAACAAATTGCAAAAATTGCCAGAAATAGGGCTAAGAGAAGGGCATTTGGAGAGACAAAACTAAAACCAATCTCATCGAAAGAGGTTAAAGAGATTTTAGGATTACCTACCAATCAACACGACATCCAGAAAGGCAATGAATCTGTTGGTGTAGTTACAGGATTGGCCTGGACAGAGATGGGAGGAGAGATTCTATTTGTGGAGTGTAGTTTAAGCAAGGGAAATGGTGCTCTTACCACAACCGGAAACCTCGGCGATGTCATGAAAGAGTCTGTAACAATTGCACGTCAATATCTAAAGGCAAATTGTGACAAGATCGGTGTCGATCCTAAAGTGTTCCAGGAGACTGATTTCCACATCCACGTACCGGAAGGCGCTATTCCAAAAGATGGACCTTCTGCAGGTATAACAATGGTAAGTGCTATGGCATCTGCACTTTGTAATAAGAGTGTCAAAAGTGCTATTGCAATGACAGGAGAGGTTACATTGAGAGGCAAAGTCCTCCCTGTAGGTGGCATTAAAGAGAAAATTCTTGCAGCAAAACGTGCCGGAGTACACACTATTGTATTATCCAAAGAGAACGAAAAGGATATTAACGATATCAAAGATGTTTACATTGAAGGTTTAACTTTCAAATATGTAAATACAATTGAAGATGTCTTAAATTATATCTTCTAACAATGGATGTAAAGATTGAATCCTCGTGGAAAGAGGTTTTGAAAGATGAATTTGAGAAGGAATATTTCTTGAATTTAGTCAATTTTTTACATCAAGAGAGGGCTCAGGGGGCGGTAATTTACCCTCCCGGAGCCCTTATCTTTAATGCATTCGCTCTGACGCCATTTGATAAAGTCAAAGTGGTGATTATAGGTCAGGATCCATACCACAATCCGGGACAGGCAGAAGGGCTCTCTTTTTCGGTACCAAGCGGTGTAAGGATTCCACCTTCATTAAAAAACATCTATAAAGAGATTGAGTCTGACCTGGGTGTTAAAGTAGATAAGGATGGCTCATTAAAATCTTGGGCAGAACAGGGCGTTTTTCTTTTGAATGCTGTTTTAACGGTCAGAGCGAATCAGCCGACATCTCACGGAAAGATTGGATGGCAACAATTCACAGATAGTGTCATCCGAGCTATTTCAGATAACAAAGAGGGAATTGTTTTCCTTCTATGGGGAAATTATGCTAAAGGCAAAAAAGCACTTATAGATAGCTCAAAACACTATATTTTGGAGGCAGCACATCCATCTCCACTTGCAGGAGGTGCATTTTTTGGTTGCAAACACTTCTCGAAGACCAATGACATTTTGACTCAAAATGGTACAAAAGCCATTGATTGGAGTCGCTAATAATTTGTTTTTATCCCTAATAGGTGTAAATTCGCAAAAACTTATAAATCAGAGATATTAAATAATGAAAACAGCTATATTTCCCGGCTCTTTCGATCCTTTCACATCGGGTCACTTAGATGTTCTTAAATCAGCTTTAATGCTTTTTGATAAAGTAATTATTGCTGTGGGGTATAACGCCACAAAAAATGGATTATTTACCCCTGAAACAAGAATCAGAATTATAAAAGATTCCATAAAAGATATTGAAAATGTGGATGTAATTTCATATACAGGACTAACTGTAAACCTATGTAAAGAGTTGAATGTCAAGTATATGGTGAGAGGTTTAAGAACTACAACAGACTTTGAACTTGAGCGTGTTATATCTCAAGCAAACAAAAAGATGGCCGATGATATTCTTACAGTTTTTATCCCTGCAAGCAGCGAGTATTCATTTATCTCATCAACCGTTGTGAGAGATGTTTTGATTAATGGCGGTGATGCAAAAATATTCCTTCCAGAAGGAATCGATATTAAAAATTACATCAACCAATAGTAAAAATGAGATGGTTTGCATCAATATCTCTCCTATTGTTGTTACTAACTCCATTAAAATCAAATGGACAACAACTCTTTTCCAGTGCTACAGAGTATCTTAAAGCACTTGAAGGGAGTGGTATATCCAACATAAAAAAGGGAGTTGATGAACTTATTCTCTCGATAGAAGATATTGAACAGCAGTCAAAAGTGGCTGCGCTCTGCTTCGAATACTATTATAACAGCAATGTTATGGGGAACGAGGCAGTTGCTCTACATATAGCAGACAATTACTTCCTTAATAAGAAGTTGCAATGGACTGATAATGAGGGATTTATGATGCTGCAACTATTCGCCGATTTCAATCGCGAATCTATGATAGGCAATCTTGCTCCCGAACTCATATTATATAATAACTTTGGAGGAGAGAACTCCACCTATGCACTTGAAACCAAACCATACGGAATCAAGATAATATACTTCTATGATGTCAATTGCACCTCGTGCAAGAGTGAGACTCCAAAACTTGTGGAATTCTTAAAAGAGTACCCATATAACGATCTCACATTCTATGCAATTTATACACAATCAGATAAGGAAGAGTGGGATGAGTATATTGAGTTGCATTTTTCAGAAATAGACAATCCAAAAGTAGATATCGTACATCTTTGGGATCCGGAGGTGGAGAGTGAATTTCATAAGATGTACGGAGTATTTACCACTCCTGCTCTGTTTGCCATTGATAACAGTAATACCATCATTGGAAGAAAACTTAATGGCGATGTAATAGAGGATATTATCAATATTTCACATTTGAGTAGTGCCGAGAATTACATATTCTTTGAGGAACTATTCAAAAATATTGATAATGAGCAAGATATCCTATCCGTAATAAATAGTCTTGAGGTTATCAGTCAAGAGGATGAAGGAGCTTTCAGAGCTATTTTCTTTGACCTTTACCACTTTTTGAAAGATAGCGAAACTGATCTTTTACGAGAGGCAGCATATTATCTTTCTCAAAAATACATACTTTCCGACGAGGATTTTTGGAGTCATAATTTCGTGGCAGATTGTCATCTGGATATACATTTTTACGAAAAAACTGAAGATAAAAATTCATCAAATAGAACAATTTTGTATTTTTACCGATTAAATGAGAAGAGGTTGCTTTTCGCTAAGCAACTTGAAGAGTTGAGCAGTACCACAACCAATGAATTTGTGAAGGGGATTGCCGATTCAATCATTAATGCAATAAGAAATTTTAACTTTCAAAATTTAGAATAATGATTACAGGCAAATACAAAGAATTTTACAATCAGATTAGTAGAGTTATTCCTACAGAGAGATTACGTCACGATGCTTTAAGCACATTAGCATTTGGCACAGATGCCTCTTTCTACAGGTTAATTCCTAAATTAGTCATACGGGCTAATAATGAAACTGAAGTTCAAGAGATTTTACGCCTGGCAAATCAGATGAAGATTGCTGTTACATTCAGAGCAGCAGGTACTTCCCTATCGGGACAAGCAATCAGCGACTCGATACTTGTAATAGCTTCACACAATTGGCATAACTATAAGATTCTTGATAATGGTAATAAGATTCTACTTGAACCAGGTATCAGAGGCAATCTTGCAAACAGATATTTAGCTCCATTCAATAAAAAAATCGGACCTGACCCTGCATCTATCGATGCTGCAATGATTGGTGGTATTGCTGCAAACAATGCAAGTGGAATGTGTTGCGGTACATCGCAAAACTCATACAAAACAATTGCAGATATCAGAGTGATTCTACACGACGGTACAATCTTGGATACCGCTGATCCTCAATCAGTTGCAAGCTTCAAAGAGAGTCATAAAGATCTATTGGAAAAGATTGAATCTATTGCAAGAAAGATTCAGGAGAATCCTCAATTAAAGGCAAAAATCGAGAAAAAATATAAGATCAAGAATACCACAGGATATAGTTTAAATGCATACGTAGATTATAGCGACAGTATCGATATTCTGAAACACTTGATTATCGGTTCTGAAGGAACATTGGCATTTATCTCCAATATCACATATAATACAGTTGTTGAACATAAACACAAATCATTGGCAATCATCTACTTCAAGAGTATTGAAGATGCTTGTAATGTTGTCCAGATACTTAAAGCCAAATGTAATGTTTCTGCTGTAGAGATTTTGGATAGAGCTGCAATCAAATCTGTAGAAAACAGACCGGCAGTTCCTGAATTTGTCAAAGATTTATCTGCCGGAGCAAGTGCTCTATTGATTGAAACTCGAAGCGAAACAGAGGAGCAATTGCAAGCACAAGTTGATAATATAATTGAAAATATTAAAGGTATTGAGCCGGAACTTCCTTATACATTTACTACAGATCCTAAAGAGCAGGCAAACCTTTGGAGAGTCAGAAAAGAGACTTTGCCAACAGTTGCAGGTATGAGAAAAGCCGGTACTACATCTATTATCGAAGATGTATGTTTCCCTATTGAGTCTCTTGCTAAGGCAACTTTGGAGCTTCAGAGTATCTTTACAAAGCATAATTACAATGAAGCAGTAATATTTGGTCACGCTCTTGAAGGCAATCTTCACTTTATGTTTAACCAGGATTTTGGCAGTGAAAGTGAAGTTGAGAGATATAAACACTTTATGGATGATGTGGCCAATATGGTTGTTGGCAACTATAATGGTTCACTTAAAGCAGAACACGGAACAGGTAGAAATATGGCTCCATTTGTTGAATTGGAGTGGGGAAAAGATGCCTATGAATTGATGATTGCCACTAAAAATGCCTTTGACCCTGATGGAATCTTAAATCCCGGAGTTATTATCAACAACGATCCTTTGGCTCACATAAAGAACTTGAAACCAATACCTGCAACAAAACCTGTTGTAGATAAGTGTATGGAGTGCGGTTTCTGCGAAGGCACCTGTGTTGCTGACGGACTTACACTATCTCCAAGACAGAGAGTTGCATCATTCAGAGAGATTGAACGCTTAAGAGTATCAGGTGAGCAGACAGCTGTATTATCTGAAATGCTCAAAGAGTATAAATATATGGGTATGGATACCTGTGCCACAGACAGTTTGTGCTTCTTAAAATGTCCTGTCGGCGTAGATGCAGGTAAGCTGATTAAAGAATTAAGACACGAATCTCACTCTCCAAAGGGAGAAAAGAGAGCTATTTGGCTAAGTCAAAAGATCGGTCCTATTACCTCTATGGCAAGAGGCGGATTGAAATTCCTTAACGGAATCCGACTATTAACAGGAAAAAAAGTTTTTGGTGGAGTGGCAGTCGGTATCAGAAAAATAAGTGGAAACACAATACCATTGTGGAATGAGTATATGCCTACCGGTGCTAAAAAAATTAAGAAGCAAGGTGTAGGTTGTAGCGAGAAGAAGGTTGTATATTTCCCATCTTGTATCACAAGAAGTATGGGTACAACCAAGGCATACAGCGAAGAGAAAGAGATTAGCCAAATCACTGAAGCTCTTTTGGTTAAGTCAGGTTATGAAATTATTTATCCTGAAAATCTGAACAAATTGTGCTGCGGAATGGTATTCTCAAGCAAAGGGTATGTAGAGGCAGGCAAGAGAAGTTCTGACGAATTGAAAGCTGCACTGATTAAGGCATCTGAAAATGGCAAATACCCTATTCTTTGCGATATGAGCCCTTGTCTCTACACTATGCACACAAACATGGATGATGAGTTGAAGTTATATGAACCGGCAGAGTTCATCGACACATTCCTTTTGGAGAATCTTCCTATCAAGCAACTTGACAAGAAGGTCGCAATATTTGCAGTCTGCACAGCAAAGAAACTATCTGTTGATCAGATTCTTATAAATATTGCCAAGAAATGTGCAAAAGATGTAGTTGTGGCTGACACAAACTGCTGCGGTTTTGCCGGAGACAGAGGATTTTTCAAACCTGAACTTAACTCTCATGGTTTAAGAAATTTGAAGAAACAACTTGAAGGATGTCAAGACGGATACTCAACAAGTCGCACTTGTGAGATTGGTCTCTCAAAGAACAGCGGTATAGTCTTTAAGTCTATTCTATATCTTGTCGCAGAGGCATCCGGAGTAGATATTAAAAAATAATGAGCAAAAATCTTAGAAACTATATTAAAGAGATATCATCATTAGATCAGCTGACTGTCTATAACGACAACGACAGATCTTTTGATGATATGGTAAATATGGTTGATAAGTTGTGTAACGGTGTAAATGAACCTAACGCAGTTCTTTTTAATGGAAATTCCGGTTTTTCGTTCATTTTCAACACATTAGGATCTACTTCAAGGATAAAGAACGCATTTGAAATCGATTCGTTCAAGGAGATTATTGAAATAATTACAACAACTGTTAATTCATTTACAAAAAGTAAAAGTTCAATAATAGACCGCCTAAATCTCATTAAAAGTGCAAATCGCATTAATAATTCATCAACGATTCTAAAAAGAAGAGATTCGCAATGTCAGGAGATAATCAAATATAAAATCGATCTTGAGAAGATTTCATTTTTGAAATACCACAAAGATAACAACTTGATTATCAAAGCATTAGTAAACAGCACGGGCGACCACAAAAAAACGGTAAATTGCGAGATGTTACCTCTTAAGGTTTTGTCCAAAGATAGTTTTGCCATCATTTCAGACAATAACAATCAATGTTCAAATAATCTCTTAAATTCATCTCAATATCGAATTCCCATTGCTGTTACATTTGGCGGAAATCCTATCTATACAGCTCTTTCGATGTCGTATATTCCTGAAAATATCGGGATATACTCCCTTTCCGGCTTTTTATTGAACAAAAAAGTGGGAGTTACCAATGCTTTGACTCAGAATATATCAATCGCTTCCGACTATGACCTTGTTTTGGAGGGATACATTCAGAAGAGTGATGAAATGTACAGAGACCCAGAGAGTGGAAATCAATATCCAATTATTCACATAAGTTGTATTACTTCGAAAAAGGAGGGGATTATTATGGTTAATAGTCCTAAAAGTGAGATAATTGAGCAAAAATATGTGAATATGGTAGCAGAAAAATTCCTACTTTTTTCTTTAAAGAATCTTCACAATATAAATTTAATTGATCTACACCTTTTTGAAGAAGAGAATTACAAGTATGCTATTTTCAAACTTCCCACATCACGCAGCGAAGATATAGAGAGAATTTCAAAAAGAGTATATTATAGCGGATATCTATCTGATTATCAAATATTTATATTCACAACTGAAGATGTAACCATTCGCAATAGAAGGGATATTGTTAATTTATTGGATAAGATAGAAAAGGATAATATTTACGAGTTCAGAGAGTCTGAAAATAGAGCTATAACCATTTATAATGCCACAAAATAGTATAATGAAAGCTAATAAAAATATAAAAGTTAAGATTTGGCTGTTGATTTTGGCCTCTGTAACATTAATGTCAATTCCATACCTAATTCCACATTGTGGTTTTACATCATTGTTTGGATTGGTACCTCTTTTCTACTTAGAGAAGATTTTGACAGAGTACAAAATCAAGAGAGGATGGTTATACTATTTCTCACTATTTCTTCTATTTAACATTGTCACTACATTCTGGATTTACTTTGTATCGGCCATTGGAAGTATTTTTGCTTTGGTTATGAATGCTCTACAAATGAGTGCCATTTTTGCAATTTTCAGATGGAGTAAACGAAGAAGCAAGGGTATATTACCATACATCTTCTTTATTGCAACATGGATCTCCTGGGAGAAAATTTATTGCGATATAGAGATTTCATGGCCTTGGCTTCAATTGGGAAACAGCTTTGCTAAAACAATAGAATTAGTTCAATGGTATGAATTAACAGGTATCCTCGGTGGAACTTTCTGGATTTTGATTACCAATCTTCTGCTATTTCTTCTGATAGAGGCGGTAAGGTCTAAAGAAAGAAGAGCAATTATCTCAAATTCAATTATTTACGCCATTTTAATTATAGTTCCTGTAACTTATTCTATAATACGTTATAACAATTACGAAGAGACTTCTAATCCTAAAGAGGTGGTGGTTGTACAACCAAATGTAGATCCATTTGAGGGGAAATATGGCGGAATCTCTCAAATCAAACTTGATAATAATTTAATTGCATTGGCAAAAGAGGTAATTACTCCGGGAACAGACTTTATTGTTACTCCGGAGACATTCACCTATAGCGTAGATGTAAATTATGCAACGTCAAGCAGTTCAGTAAAAAGATACTTAGACCTTTTGCAAGAGTATCCTAATGCATCATTTCTTTTTGGAGCATTGACTTATGAAAGATTTTTTGAAGCTAAAAGGCCTACATATACTGCAAGAAAGGGTACCGGTTTTTGGTATGACACATACAATAGTGCCTTTCTTTTGGATAGTGAGGGAAATTATAGTTATAGTCACAAATCTAAATTGGTGCCAGGAGTAGAGATTATTCCTTACCAACAATATATCCCATTCCTCGGTGATTTAGTTTCAAAATTTGGTGGAGCTGCATCCTCATACGCAAGGATGCCGGGAGGAATGAGTGTTATGAAGGCAAAAGACGGAACAAAAATATGTGCCCCAATTTGTTATGAATCAATCTATTCCGATTACGTAAGAGAGTGTGTCAAAAAGGGCACTAACTTGATTTTTGTCATCACCAATGATGGATGGTGGGGAGATACTCCGGGTTACAGACAACACTTCGACTATGCCCGTCTCCGTGCAATAGAGACTCGTCGAAGCGTTATACATTGCGCCAATACAGGTATCTCTGCCGTTATTGACCAAAAAGGAGTTGCTCACCACAAAACTGACTATTGGGTTGAAGACTCCTTCAACGCAACTGTCAACAGCAACGATAAACTCACACCTTTTACAATTTATGGAGATATCGTAGGCAGAGTATCCTACTTTATATTTATCCTACTTTTAGTTTCTCAGTTGGTAGTAAAGAGAAGGAGTGAGGTTTAGAGTTTCCCTTTAATTTTATCCCTGTTTGTCAGCCACTTACGTACCGGTTCGTCATATAGTTTCAGTATGATGAAGGCCAATAGTATGTTTCCAACGAACAATAAGATGTGATATGGCCAAGTCTCTGATGGTGTTCTGAAAGTATTTGGGAAACCAATATAGTGGTAAAACAGATACATAAACGGATAGTGGACTAAGTACAAAGGGTATGATAAATCTCCCAATGTGCGATAGAATCTATTTGGCTTTTTACTATTTACTCCCCCTGACGCACCTAAATATAGAATAAGAGGGAAAAGAAATATTATTGCAAAGATGTCGTAAAGGCGATTAAAAAGTGTACTTTCCCCAACACTTACGAAAGGAACAGCCAACAATCCCAATAACATAAGTGAACATATACAAAATGCACCCTTAATTTTTATTGGTTTAAATTTCCTTGAGATGAGCAAACCCGCTGAGAATGGGAAGGTTACACGCAAAAGTCCACCTATGAAATTAGTATCGGCCAAGGTCCATCCCACACCAATAGTTCCATAACCCGGAATATCAACTACAGCATAAGCAATAAGAGCCACAGCAGATATAGTTGTAAAGATAGTCAATGCTTTATTTGATAATTTCCTCAAGAATAGCATATAGAAAATATTGGCGATATACTCAAAGAAAAGCGACCAGGTAGGGCCGTTAAGTGGGAACATCTCCCCATTACCACGTACCTCTGTAGGAGACCCCGGAATGTTTGGCAACATAAAGAGATTTAGTAGCACTGCTATCATAATCATTGATGTTGCGACTTTAGAGCCATCCCATTGTTGTGCACCTTGAATGATAAATGTTATTACTCCCAATAGTACCCCAATTACGACCATAGGATGAAGACGAATCAACCTTCTCTTCATAAATGCCCCCTTAGTCATACTCTTCCATCTGTTGTCATAGGCGTAACCTATTACAAATCCTGACAATATAAAGAAGAAATCCACAGCAAGATAACCATGCTTAAATATCTGATAATCAAGAGGAAAGCACTCATAAATATGATACCATACAACTATTAGAGCAGCAACACCACGAAGTGCATCCAAAATTTCGTAATGTGGCTTAGAATTAAAAAAAGTTGATGTAGAAGAGGATTGATTCATTTTTTTTGCGCAAAGATAACTCTTTTTCCCATAAAAAAGCCCGATTGAAACTCCAACCGGGCTGACTGTTGCAACCACTTAATTTTACATATTCCTGGATTGATCTACCCAAATAAGTTTTGATGTGTCATACCCTCTGCTTTCTGCCTCATCCAACATTATTTCCAATAGAACAGGGTCTGCCTCTGGGGTTCTTGATAGAATCCATAAATAATTATCGGATTTACTTCCTACAAGCGAAAGCTGGTAGTTTTCATCTACTAACATAATATTGTATTCTGAGTAGAAAAAAAGGAAGAATGATACCTTCAAAGCACCTGGTTTGCCTGTAGGATTAGGATATTTTGCCTTTCCTTCTGCAACTTTGAATTTTCCATTTTTCCAACCTGAATTGATTACGGCAACTGTGCCGTCATCTTGAAGAATGTACTCAGCCATAGTATTATCCATCCCTCTTTCGAAGGAGTGATTATATCTGGCTACCTCGTACCACACACCTAAATATCGATTTAAATCGAATCGCTCAACCGGAGTGTTATCAACATCCGATGAGCAAGAAATTAACGGCAATGTACATAGCAGTAATGCCGAAATAACTAATGCTTTCATAAATATAAATATTAATAATTAACCAACTATATACTTTCCAAAAATCGTGCAAGAGGGCAATTATTTATAAACTATTTTAACATTATTTTCAAAATACAAATTAAACGGGCTATCTTTGCAGAAGTCATACCATAATATATCAACATCAATTGTCAGATATTGTAAATGTTTTTTTGAAACTAATTATTGTATAGTTATTTAGCTGTTTTGGAATGAAATGGATTCTGACAACTATAGGGTTGATATCTCTTGGCATCGGTATTATCGGAATATTCCTCCCCGTAATCCCTACAACTCCCCTCTTACTTCTTGCGGCTGCACTTTTCTTACGTAGTCATCGCGGACTTTATGATTGGTTACTCAACCACCCCAAACTAGGACCATATATCCAAAACTTTATGATTAACAAGTCTATTCCGTTGAAAATCAAAGTTTTATCCGTATCACTTGTGTGGATTACTCTTCTATACTGTGCTATCTTCGTGGCCGGACATTGGGCATTCAGGTTATTTTTCATTATACTTGCTACAGCAATTACTATACATATCCTATCTTACAAGACACAGAAATAGTTTTTGAACATTGAATTAATTAACATATTTTTACCTTATAAAAGAGTGAAGTATAGTAGTGATTTATGAATACAAGACAATGAAAAATAGATTTTTGCACATTTTTATACTCCTTCTAATGACAATTAGTGTTTCGTGTCAGGAAAAAGAGGTTTTTCAGAGTATCTCCGTAATTGAATTCAAAGATATTATAAAAGATAGTTCAGTTATTGTAATTGATGTCAGGACACTTGATGAGCACATTGAAAATCACATACCTGGTACAGATTTGAATATTGATGTTCTTAAAGATGACTTTGCAGAGATTATCAACGATAAACTTCCTAAAAAATCCACTGTCGCAATATATTGCCGTAGCGGAAACCGTAGCAAGAGTGCTGCCACACAACTATCAGAGGCAGGTCATAAAGTCTTTGAACTTTCCACAGGCATAAAGGGCTGGATTAATGAGGGAGAAGAGGTGGTGAGTATCTCTATCAATGAATAATAGCGGTTTATCCAGAGATTTTCGAGAAAATTGAAGCGACGGTGGCCTCAACCTCTCAAAGAGAGTGTGGTTAATAAGGTATCATCGTTTCGATACAGCACGATTGTAAAGCTGAAGAACTTCATATACACTTAGACTAGAAGAAGAGCATTCCTGAGGAGCTATTCTATCGCTTTTGAAGGGAGACAACTCACAAAGGAGTTTGTGTCTTTTTTGAAAGAAGCGTATCGAGTCACGGTCTTGAGTATTAAGACAACCAATTGGTACTCAATAGATTGCCGGCTTCGCCAGCAATGACATGATGTAGAGTCAGCAATGACGTTGAGCAGAAAATACATATCAACCGGGATTTTACGTTAACCCTTGGGTTCAATAAGAACATTTAATAAATAGAAAAGAGGTTTTACGAACCCCAACTTACAAAAAGTGTTTGTAAAACCTCTAAATGATTGATATACAATCTGAATTGTGGAGATGGGCGGACTCGAACCGCCGTCCAAACATCGTACCCGAGAGCTTTCTACACGCTTATTCTTTCTTTGGTTGTCGGGAAAGAACTGCCGAAAGACAGGCCATTCAATCCTTATTCTCTAAAACTTATCGCACTTTAGAGAAGTCCGTGCGAGCAACACTCTTGGATGATACTCTGACGTCAGGTATAGAGTGTGCAAAACCCGACCAGAGTACTCGTCGCGACTGCCCTTGGCAACGCGATTAAGGAGTTAAGCTTGGCTTAACTACGCAGCGAGAGCATAAGATGAATTGCCAGTTATTGGCTTACAACCTGAGATTTACGAGCAAAGTTGCGACGCTCGACGTGCTTACTGTCAAATATCTGGTGCTGTCAAAACCAAAACATCCCCAATAAGATTACAAAATTAATCATTTTCTACAAACTATAGCACAAATTCTTTGCCATTGACAAAATGTCATCAAATATTCAAACTTTTAACTATTTATGGATATTCCATTCTTTATTATAACTTTGCAGCTCCTTATTAAATGATATGAGTCTATTCTCATTTTATAGAATTAGCAAACCATCAGGACAAAAAGTTCCTGAAGAGAAAATAGATGCAACCTACAAGTCGCTCAGAAACAAGACATTCTGGGGGGCGACAGCGGCATATAGTCTCTATTACTTATGTCGTTTGAGTCTTAGTGTTGTAAAACAACCACTGATTGACGAAGATATTTTGACGGCCGGTGAACTTGGAATCATCGGATCTGCCCTATTCTTTGTCTATGCTGTAGGTAAATTTATGAATGGATTTATCGCTGACTATTGCAACATCCGTCGCTTTATGTCCACAGGACTGTTTATCTCATCATTTGTTAATTTATTAATGGGACTTCTTGGTATCTTTAATAATAATTGTGCCATACCTACAGCAGTCATATTTGTTACATTTTCTCTACTTTGGGGCATAAATGGATGGATGCAATCGATGGGTTCCCCTCCCGGTATCATCAACCTATCCAGATGGTTCCCATTAAGCAAAAGAGGCACATATTATAGTATTTTCAGTTCCACTCCATACATTGGAGAGTTCCTGTCATTTATAATAACAGGAGTCATTGTTGGAGCATTAGGTTGGCAATATGGATTTATTATTGCCGCCATTGGAGGTTTTATTGGCACAGCAATAATTCTTCTATTTGTATCAGACACACCGGAGAGTAAAGGATTACCATCAATTCAAGAACTATCCGGCGAGACAGTTTCCAAAGATGATCAGCTCTCCACAAAAGAACTTCAGAAAAAGGTATTTAGACATCCCGGATTATGGATTATTGCCTTTTCAAGTGCATTCATTTATATTACCAAATATGCCATAGCCGGTTGGGGCGTACTTTTCTTGCAAAAAGCAAGAGATTTCTCTTTGGAGAGTGCAACTCAGATTATTGCATTTTCTGCAGCTTTCGGCGTAGTTGGAACAGTATTGGCAGGTTGGCTTTCTGATAAAGTTTTCAAAGGAGACAGGATAAAACCGACAATTCTTTCCGGCTTTGTAAGTCTTATATCTCTTGCTCTATTTATTTTTACAAAAGGTGGAATGCATCTGAACATTCTATATGTCTCGATTTTCAGTTTAGCTGTGGGAGTCTTGTACTGCATTGTTGGCGGGCTGATGGCTGTGGATTTAGTGCCACGAAAAGCAACCGGAGCCGCACTTGGAATTGTGGGAATATCAAGTTATGTTGCCGCCGGGCTTCAAGATATCACAAGTGGCTATTTAATTCAATGCAACACAACTACTATTGGGGATGAGGTAATCTATAATTTTACACCGGTAGCAATATTCTGGCTGGTAGCAGCTGCAATTTCCTTTATACTTCCAGTCTTAAACTGGCGTAAAATGAAGCGAAAATTTTAAAATAATTATAACTTTGTGAGAATCAAATTTAGTAATTATGAATATCGCTATTGTTGGTACAGGATATGTCGGTTTGGTAACAGGTGTCTGCTTTGCAGAGATGGGAGTTGATGTTTGGTGTGTAGATGTAGATAAAAGCAAGATAGATGCCTTAGAAAACGGCATTATTCCAATTTACGAAGAGGGTCTTAAAGAGATTTTTGATAAAAATTTCAGAGATGGAAGATTGCATTTCTCTACAGATTTGGCTTCCGTTATTGATAATGTAGATATAGTCTTTATTGCTGTTGGCACACCTCCTGACGAAGATGGCAGTGCCGATGTAAAATATGTTTTGGATGTAGCAAAAGTATTTGGTCAAAATATCAAAAAATATACACTTCTGGTAACAAAAAGCACAGTTCCCGTTGGGACATCTCAAAAAGTTAAAGAGGTGGTAATCAGCGAGTTATCAAAGCGAGGAGAGGATATTCCTTTTGATATAGCATCCAATCCCGAATTTCTCAAAGAGGGTTCTGCCACTAAAGATTTTATGACACCTGACAGAGTAATTGTAGGTGTTGAAAGCGAAAAAGCAAAGAGTCTTATGAGTCGTCTTTATCGCCCTCTGCTTCTGAATAAATTCAGAGTCATTTTTATGGATATACCTTCGGCAGAGATGACCAAATATGTTGCAAATTCTATGCTTGCTACACGTATCAGTTTTATGAATGAAGTAGCCGCCCTATGCGAAAAAACAGGGGCTGATGTCTCTTTGGTCAGACAAGGAATCGCAGCAGACACAAGAATTGGAAATAAATTCTTATATCCCGGATGTGGATATGGTGGCAGCTGTTTCCCTAAAGATGTTAAGGCACTCATTAAAACCGCCAATGACAATGGCCTCTCAATGAAGATTATAAGTGCTGTAGAGGAGGTCAACAACAATCAGAAAAAGATTCTATATCAAAAACTTAATATTGCTCTAAATGGCGTAAAAGATAGAGTTATCGCCATTTGGGGGCTATCTTTCAAACCTGGCACAGATGACATCCGAGAAGCTCCTGCCCTTACTTTAATAGATCAATTATTGGAAAATGGTGCATCCATAAGAGTATTTGACCCAATTGCAATTAACAGAGTCAAAGAGCGTTACGGTGACAGATTATACTACGCAACCAATATGACAGATGCTGCCAGCGGTGCTGACGCTGCAGTTCTTGTCACAGAGTGGAAACAATTCCGATTACCCGACTGGCAAGAGATTAAAACTACAATGAGGGGTAATGTAATCGTTGATGGTAGAAATATCTACGAGCCAAAAGAGATGTTCTCGTATGGATTCAACTACTACTCGATAGGAAGACAATAGCACCGTGTGTGCTATTTGCCTATATTTCCTCCTGTCATAATTATTGTAAACCAATTGAGGTGTTGTTCCAAGGCAAATCCCCAATATTTCCAGCTATGAACACCTGGAGAGAATAATGCTATGTTGTTGATACCCAATTCAATACACTTATCTGCGAATGCCTTGTTCATAGGATAGAATGGCTTGTCTCCATAGCCACAACTTATCACTACATACTTATCAGTACCGGCAAGAACTTCAACTCTATTTATAGCTGACTCTTTAGCAAAAACAGCAGCATCTTTAGGATTGCCGAGAACCTCTTTTAGACGATATTCATCCATTATTCCTGTCAAATCGACAACGCCGCTCATTGTACCGGCTGCTCTAAATCTTGATGGGTCATCCAAAAATATATTCATTGCACCGTGTCCTCCCATAGATAGGCCTGTAATAAATGTATATTCAGGGTTCAAATCATATTTCTCCTCAATCAATGGGTACAATTCCTCATCAAAAAATTTTCTATATTGCATTTTAGATTTATCCACGTCATTCAAATACCAACTTGAATAGAAACCGTCAGGGCAAATAATTCTAAAACCCGTCCTGTCTGATATCTCTTGCAAATCATACTTTGTCCCCCAATTTGAGTAATCTCCTGCATATCCGTGTAGCAAAAACAGCGTTGGAATTGATTGTGCAGAGCTGTTTTTCAACGGAGAATAGACTAAAATAGAGTCATTACATTTAAGATTGTCATTACTCTCAATAACTATTAATTCCTGAGCAGAAAGCGAGAGTGTAAAACATAGAGACAGAAGGATAAATAATTTTCTCATAATATTAATATAACAGATTAATCAACTTTTACTATCTTTACAAAATTAGAAATATCTTTTATGAAACAGAATAATATTTTCAATAATTATAAAATTTATCTCGCTTTCGGGTTATTATTAATCGCCATGTTCCTTGTCAATCCCAATATTGGCAAATTTCCTTACGAATACAGCGGCGGAAGGCCTTGGACATATGAGACTTTAATTACTGAATTTGACTTTCCTATATTGAAAAGCCAAGATGAGATTTGGGAAGAAAAAGAGCGCAAGGCATCGGAAGTCATCCCATATTATACATCTGATAATGAATTAGTTAAGTCTAAATTTCAATCATTCATAGAGGATCGCTCAGCAGCAGACACAAGTGAGTTGGGAGAGAGTATTAAGCAACGTATTATCTCCACTCTTGAGGATATTTACTCAAACGGAGTAGTCTCGAAATTTGATGAAGAGTACCAGAATTCACAGGTAATTATGGTACAAAACGGTAAGCAAACCAAAGAGGTTTCCATAGGGAATGTTTACGATATTACTCGAGCTATTAACGTCATTAAGAGTGAGTTATCTCTTATTATCCCCGGCAAACAATATGACTCAATAATTAACTCTCTTAATCTGAATTACTATATTGTCCCTAATCTTACATTAGATAAAAAAACTACGGATTTGCTTCATACTGAGGCAATTAGGTATATCTCCCCTACTAAAGGAATTATTTACGAAGGACAAACTGTAGTAAGTAAGGGAGAAACCATCACTGATGATATAAAACAGATTTTGGACTCATATAAGAGTGAATATGAGAACACATACGGCTATTCCGGATCTTATACTTTGTTGAAAATTGGTCAAATTCTAATTTTCCTCGTGATTCTTGTAGTGCTATTCTACTCGATAGTCTTTTCTGATTTAACAATTATGGAAGATATGAGAAAGATAATTTTCATTTTGTTACTATTCTTCATATCGTTTCTATCAACAGCACTCTTAAATAAACACAACCCGGACTACCTATTTGCCTTCCCTTATACGGTATTAGCACTATATATGATGGCTTTTCTCAACTCAAAAGTTGTATTCTCTGTCTATATGGTAATGTTGCTTCCGCTTTTGATTATCCCGGACAAGGGTCTGATGCTCTTCTTGATGAATTTGACGGCCGGAACTATAACAATAAATACATTCAAGTATTTCTATCGTGGCTGGCTTCAGTTTGTAAATTCAATTTTCATTTACCTATCAATGAGCATTGTCTTTATTGCATATACCTTTATTACTGAGGGTTCATTCCCATTAATGGGCAGTTATCATGTATCATTATTTTTATCATCTCTGTTAGTTTTTGCGGCATATCCATTTGTATTTATTTTTGAAAAATTGTTTGGATTTGTATCTAAATCTAAATTGAGAGATTTAACAGATACCAGCAATAAATTATTGCAGGAGTTATCAAGAAAGGCACCCGGAACATTCCAACACTCCCTACAAGTGGCAAACCTCAGTGAATCTGCAGCGAGAAAGATTGGTGCTAATCCACTTCTAACACGTGTAGGAGCGCTATATCACGACATTGGCAAAATGAAAAATCCTCAGTACTTCATTGAAAATCAATCTTCAGGTGTAAACCTACACGAAGATAAAAGTGCTGAAGAGAGTGCAAGAATCATATTAGGACACGTCCCTTTTGGTGTAGAGATGGCAAAAAAATCATTCCTGCCTGCTATTGTCAGCGACTTTATTCTGACTCATCACGGCAAATCTCAAACGCTTTACTTCTATAATAAATACTGTAACGAAGGTGGTGATCCAGCTAAAATAGATCAATTTACCTACGATGGTGAGTATCCTACCACCAAAGAGCAAGTTTTAGTAATGATGGCTGACGCAGTAGAGGCAGCTTCTCGTTCTCTTAAGGACTATACAAGTGAAAGCATTTCTGAGTTAGTCGAAAAAATAATTTCTACAAGGTTGAATGATAAGCAGTTATCTAAAGCGAACATCTCTATAAAAGAGATAAACCTGGTTAAGGCATCATTTAAGAAAGACCTCAAACAGGTTTATCACAGTCGTATTTCTTACCCTGAAAGAATCAAGAGTAACTAAGCATCAATATTTGCATATTTTGCATTTTGCTCGATGAACTCTCTTCTTGGTGGCACATCATCGCCCATCAACATAGAGAAAATTCTATCTGCTTCTATTGCATTTTCGATAGTAACTTGGCGAAGGACACGCTTTGCAGGATCCATTGTTGTATCCCAAAGTTGCTCTGCATCCATCTCTCCAAGACCTTTGTAACGTTGAACTTTGATATTGGTATCCTTTCCTTTACCCAACTCAAGGATTGCTGCACTACGCTCATCTTCTGTCCAACAATAGATTTCACTATTACCCCTCTTAACAAGGAATAACGGAGGTGTAGCAATATATACATAACCATTCTTTATTAGGTCAGGCATATAACGGAAGAAGAAGGTAAGAATAAGTGTGGTAATGTGGCTTCCATCCACATCGGCATCGGTCATAATTACAATCTTATGATAACGTAACTTGTTAAGATTCAATGCTTTACTATCCTCTTCAGTACCTACTGTCACTCCAAGTGCTGTGTAAATATCTCTAATAGTTTGACTTTCAAAGACTTTATGCTCCATCACCTTTTCCACATTTAGGATTTTACCTCTTAATGGAAGAATTGCCTGGAATTGGCGGTTACGACCTTGCTTTGCTGTACCACCCGCAGAGTCTCCCTCCACTAAGTAGATTTCGCAATTTGCAGGATCTCTATCAGCACAGTCTGCAAGTTTACCTGGGAGTCCTGAGCCGGACATTACAGTCTTTCTTTGTACCAACTCTCTCGCTTTACGCGCTGCGTGACGAGCAGTAGCTGCAAGAATAACCTTCTCAATGATAGTTTTGGCATCTTTTGGATTCTCTTCCAGATAGATTTCAAGAGCATGTGTGGTAGCTTGAGCCACAGCAGATACCACTTCACTATTTCCCAATTTTGTCTTTGTCTGACCTTCGAATTGTGGCTCTGCCACCTTTACAGAGATTACAGCTGTCAAACCCTCTCTAAAGTCAGATGCATCGATATCAAACTTTAATTTTGAAAGTGCACCCGATCTCTCTGCATAAGATTTCAAAGTAGAGGTCAAACCTCTTCTAAAACCTTGAAGGTGAGTACCGCCCTCAATTGTATTGATATTATTTACGTATGAATAGATATTCTCGGTAAAATCTGTGTTATACTGCATAGCAATTTCAATTGGAATTACTTTGTCAGTCTCAAGACAGATTGGATTCTCAGTTAATTTTTCTCTATTGGCATCAAGATATTGAACAAACTCCACAAGACCTTTTTCTGAGAAGAAAACATCTGTGCGTGGCTCATCTCCTTCTGCCACTCTCTTATCGATCAATGTTAATTTAATACCTTTATTCAAGAAAGCCAATTCACGCAAACGTGCTGAAAGTGTGTCATATTTATAAACTCTTTCTCCAATAAAGATCTCTGAATCAGGCAAGAAGGTAACTATTGTACCTGTATCCGTTGCCTCTCCAACTACCTTTACTTCTGAAAGTGGCTTACCTTGACTATATTCTTGAACGAAAATCTTACCTTCGCGATGAATCTCTGCTTTTAGATATGATGACAACGCATTTACACAGGAAACACCAACACCGTGAAGACCTCCGGAAACTTTGTAACTATCCTTGCTAAATTTACCACCGGCGTGAAGCACTGTAAGAACCACTTCAAGAGCAGACTTACCCTCTTTTTCGTGCATACCTGTAGGGATACCACGACCGTTATCTTTTACAGTAATTGAATTATTCTCATTAATAATTACCTCAATATCAGAACAATATCCGGCAAGTGCCTCATCGATAGAGTTATCAACAACTTCATACACCAAGTGGTGCAAACCTCTCTCTCCGATATCACCGATACACATTGAGGGACGTTTTCTTACCGCCTCTAAACCCTCTAAAACCTGAATACTCTCGGCTGAATATTCATTATTTTTTAATTCATTTTCTGCCATAATTTCATTAAAATTAAAACATACAAAGATAAGAAAAAATCGGTAGAAAATGAAGAGAAAAAAGCTAAAAAAGAGGACTCTTTTTTGTTAGAATTTCATAACAACACCACCGCCCACATTGATACCAGGAGAATTAAAGAGAGGCACATAGTAAACCTCATCATTCAAAAGGTTATCCCCCCTCAAAAATATTGAAAGAGTGCGATTTAAGCGGTATGAAACATTCAATCTCAAGTTATAATACTTATCACTCTTTTGAGTCTCATTGTAATATACCTCACTGCGATAACCAAGAGATAAATCAGCTATAATTTTATCTCTCCAATTATATTGTGCAAAGATATTTCCATCAATTTTAGGAAGAAGATATGGTTTTATCGACTTAGAGAGAGAATATATTCTTCTCTCCAATTCCAAACCTGCTATAAAGCCATCAGATTTCCATAAAATCTCTGCACCCAAAAGATTTTCCTTCATATCTGTGTAGTTGGAAGTATATCCACCTTGTGTGTAACTCATCAACAGACGGTTACGATATTTAGAAACCGAGCCGAATAGATTTACAGAGAATCTATCCATAAATGTACCCTTAACCGAGAATCCTGCTATATATGGGGTCGAAGAGAAATCAATATATTCTGTTGGCACAAACCAAGGATTGGCATTCAGGATATGTGTCATTGAATTTAGTTCATTTTTACCATTTAGATATCCTCTTACCCAAAGATAATTTTTAATTAACTCATATTCCAAATCCAATTTCAACAGAAGCGGAGATATTGAATTCTGATGATTTGCCTTCACATTATGGATATTTCCCGAAGCATCCATAACACCAATCATTCCCGATTCATCATTCAGGTCTATACTTGTTCTATATTTACCCTCAAGACTGACACCAATAAGGCCATTAAATCGTTTTGTAGAGTATCTGACTTGTGGTGAGAGTGCAAATATTCCGGCATAATAATTAGGCATTTGTATTGAAACCATTGCCGGGAAGTTGGAGTTATTGCTATTCAGATTTGACTTCATGAATGATGTGCTATTTGTAAATTCCAAGTAGTAAAAGAGTCTTTCATATTTACCACCTAATCTTACACCGATGTCAAGTCTATCCTCGACTGCACTGCTATTAGAAGATTCTATCTCACTCAATGATTCGTATCTGAAATGATTGTTCGCCTTGGAATTAAAATAGGTTATTGAAAAATCATAGAGCACACCCTTGCTCTCACGATTGAATGACCCCACTTTTGCTCTGATTCCAAAACGTCCATTCTTTACTCCAATAGTATCTGCGAGACCTTTATAAATGCTCTTTGATTGTGTGTTATCATAAAAAAGGTCAACTGTAGCCGAGCCGGTACTCCAAATATATTTTCCCTCAACACCCAAACTATTATTTATCATATTTGTTGTAAAGGAGTTCTCTGACAAAGTTGGAAAATAGGAGTTATGTTGTCCGTATGCAGAGACAGAGAAGCCACTATCCATACTCTTTTGAATATAAAATTCGCCCGTAGGGATGATTGGATATTGCAAACCAAGTTTCAAAAATGATATAGGATACTTTTGTGGACGACTCTTCTCCAGCAAAAGCGATCTGTGTGGCACAAACTCATAAAGATCTTTGTACGGTTTTTCAAAAACCGAGTAGTCGAATGCAATATTGAATTTACTCAAAGAATCTGCAATAACTGTGGAAAGATCGGGTTTGTTTATCTCAATCAACTTCACATCAAACTCCCTGCTTACCTCTACCTTAGGGTCTATAGTTTGCGCATAAACTGCTGATATTGAGAATATTAGCAGGGATATGGTTATAAAAAATCTCTGTATTGATTTCATATTAATTCTCCTTTTCCAATTCGTTAATTGCCTCAAGTCTTAATTCAACCTGCTCTAATATATCATCTCTTCCATCAACAGGTGTATAACTCTCCTTTATACTTTGGAAGGTTGCAAATGCCTGATCGTAATCATCTCTCTCTGCGAATGAATCACCCAACACAATATAACATCTTGCCAACCAATATAACTGCGATGAACCTGCATCGGCAAACTCATAGACAAGTCTTTCCACCTCTTCGAAATTACCATTGTCATACTCATCTTGAATTAAGAAATATGCAGCTTCTGCACCCTCAAAGCTGTTTTTATCATCTGAAAGAAGCATAAAATATATCTTTGCCTGCTCTCTGTTCGAAAGCGACAGATATGATTTTGCCAAAATGTACTGTGCTTTGACAATTGACTGAGGATCGTCTTCTATACCCTCTGATTGCAAAACTTTCTCAGCATTCTGTATTGCTCTCTCATAATTTTTGGCAGCATAGTATGAATTCATTTTACCAACAACTGCAATCTGTTTATTTTCAGGACGTTTCGCTATATATGATAATGTTTCATAAGCTTCAATCGCCTTCTCATATCGTGCCAAATCGTAAGATATTCTCGCATAATTCAACGATGCCTGTTCAATCAAATTCTCATCCGCCAACTCCATTACACTAAAATAGTGATCGGCTGCCTCCTCCATTCTTTTTGCATCCTTGAACGATTCTGCCATATAATAATGTGCATAAGATGCTTTGCTACTCTTAGGATAGAGTTTCAAGAATGATTCAAATGAGTTAAGAGCTGCATTCAGATTGCCTGACAAGAATTTCTGTTCCGCCGCATTGAAGAGCATCAACTCCTTCTCATCCTCGCTTTTGAATGTAGATAATCCAATTTTATCGAGGTATGCAAGGAACTCTTCAGGGTTACCCTGAGTCTGATAAATACTCTCCATTGCACCGAGGGCATCCTCGCTCGAAGATGTCATACTATATTTCTCAACGATTGTTCTATATCGTGCAAGGGCTCCGTTATAATCGCCCTTGTTTGCAGCCATAAGCCCCATCTCCAGCATTGCACGTGCATAATAGGTTGAATCAGAGGTTGTTTCCATTAAATCAACAAAACTCTTCTCTGCACGATAATCATCACCTGTCTGAACAAATGTCCTTCCCAATTCATAGATAGATTGCTCGTAAATACCTGATCTATTTCCCATTTTGACAAGATCCTCAAGTAGAGATATTTTCTTCTCATCATTTCCTGTCAAGCCATAAGAGATTGCCGATTGGAATTTCGAATATGGATTGTTTTCTGATGACTCCTCATACATTTTTCCTGCTCTGCCATAATCTTTCAACATATAATATGAGTCAGCAAGACGTACTTTTGCATCGCTCATATAGTTCTTGTCTGCATATTCATACTCCAAGAACTTTTCAAACCAGTCGGCAGCACCGTTATAATTGTTACTCTTAAAATATGAGTAACCAAGATTGTAAACAACCATAGGATAGAACTCATACTTGCGCAACTCTTTCATATTATAGAGGCGGTTAAGGATAGAGATTGCCTCTTTATACTTACCACCACGATAATAACATTCTGACAACCAATAATATGACATATTGTGAATAAGATCGTCTGAGTAATTATCAAGCGCAACATTAAAATACCCTTCGGCATTTCGATAAGAGCCCATCTCCACATACTCGATACCACGGAAAAACGCAGCTCTTTGAAGCGATGCAACTGTCTCACTATCAGGCTTTTTAATCCGCCTCAACGCTGCAATTGCAGACTCATAATCCCTCTTCTGAATATAAGATTTTGCAATATAATTGTGAATAATATCCCCCTTATCTGAGTTTGGAAATATATTTAGATACTCATTGAATGGAGTTATATCTGAATTCAAATCAAACGACAATTTTGCATAATTAAAATATGCATCTTCCTTAATTACAGTGTCGAAATTAAGTTTTGAGGCAGACTTAAAGGCATCACAAGCGGCAAGTTTATTTTTCAGATTAAGATAACAATCTGCCAAATGGTAATAGGCATTCTGGCCCAAAGAGTCTGTTGAGAGAGACTTACGAAACGACACTACAGCTTTGTCATACTCTTTTGAAGATAGAGCCAAAAGACCTGCATAGTAGTTATCTTTTCTCGAAAAGTGAGTAACTTCTGAGGTATAAATATCAAAATATCTCTTTGCATTATTCATATCATCTGTCACAAAATATGCATCAGATATAATTCTTGCCAAAGAGGTCTTAAAATCATCCTCTATAACATCATAGACTGCCGGGCCATTCTCAATCACATAATCATAATCTTTAAGCATCAACTTTGATTCAAGTATGTAATATTGGGCAATTGTTGAAAATTTTGAATCTTTTGATGCTTTTACGAAGAATGGAATTGATTCAAGAAAACTCTTATTCTTATACAACATATAAGCATAATAGTAATTTGCGGCAGTTGTATATTTGGATAAAGGTCTGTCAATCAGCTCCTTGAAAGATTTTTTAGCCACAGGTGAGTTCCCCATCATCATTGCAGAGTATCCCTTCTCAAAGAGATATTGATCCACCTGAGATTTGTATATTTTAGCACTTTCCAGATTTCTATAAATAGCCATTGCATTGCTATATTCACCCTTACCAAACAACTTGTTGGCTAACTTAAACTTAACCATGGCAACTTCTGGTGATAGAGGATAATTCTCTATGTAAGACTCAACTATTGCAGAAGCAGAAGGATCGTCAAGTTCAATGGCACAAAGTGCAAAATACGCCTCCACCTGAGATCTTTTAATAGTCTGATTATCAGATAATTGAGAAGTTATATCTGCCAACAGAGTCTTTGCTGAGACATACATCCCATTATTATACAACTCTCTTGCTCTTTCAAACTCTTTTAATATAGAACTTTCATTATCTTGCGCATAACCTATTTGTGTTAACAGAATGGTAAACACAAATAGCGTCGTTATCTTTTTAACAATTTTCTTCATTATCAAACTTTTATCCAAGCAAAAATAGTAATAAATCCTCAATTTATTTATTTTTGCGTTATAAATATCACACAGATATGAAAGACTCTACACCTCTTGTTTATTTTAAAAACACACAGATATCTAATGGAGATTCATTAGTTATCTCAGACTTCGACTTTTCCATATCAGAAGGAGAATTCGTTTACCTTACCGGAAGGGTTGGTACCGGTAAAACCTCTATCATCAGGTCGATAATTGGGGAAAATCCAATAACCGGAGATGAGGCAACAGTAATGAAATTTAACCTCCTAAAATTAAAGAATAGACAAATACCATACCTTAGAAGAGAAATTGGTGTAGTTTTTCAAGATTTTCAACTCCTTTTTGACAGAACAATTGAAGAGAATCTCTCATTTGTATTGGAAGCAACGGGCTGGAAGAGCAAAAGTGCAATTAACAAGAGGATTAATGAGGTTTTAGAGATGGTGGGGCTTAAATCAAAGGCACACAAAATGCCTCATCACCTATCCGGAGGCGAACAGCAGAGAATTGCCATTGCGAGAGCTCTTTTGAATGAGCCACGCTTGATAATTGCAGATGAGCCAACAGGCAACCTTGACACCGAAACTACCAATACAATTATGGATATTCTTGTAAGAATCAATAAGGAACAAGGTGCCGCAATTATAATTGTTACACACAATCAACAACTTTTGGAGCAATATCCGGGTCGAGTTTTTGTCTGTAAAGAGAATGAGTGCAAAGAGATTGGAGCATAAATATAAAAACATTATTGAGTGGTTTCTCAAGAATATGCCGATTGCTGAGAGCGAATTGAACTATCAAAATCCCTATCAGCTTCTCGTTGCTGTAATTCTATCTGCTCAATGTACCGACAAAAGGGTAAATCTCACAACTCCTCACCTATTTTCAAAATATCCCACACCTTTAGCACTCTCCAATGCTCAAGTAAGTGATGTGTATGAGTTGATTAAATCGATTTCATATCCTAACAATAAGGCCAAACACCTCGTAGAGATGAGTAAAATGCTTGTAGAGGAGTTCAACAGCATTGTCCCTGATGATATTGACCAATTGCAAAAACTCCCTGGAGTGGGCAGAAAAACAGCAAATGTCATTGCCTCTGTCATATATGATAAACCGGTGATAGCTGTTGATACTCACGTATTTAGAGTTGCCCGAAGAATTGGGCTCTCGTCAGGAGTAACACCTTTGGAGGTAGAGAAAGATTTAACAAATAATATCCCTCAGGAATATAGAGCCATTGCTCACCATTGGTTAATTCTTCACGGAAGATATGTATGCACTGCAAAAAAAGAGAGGTGCGACTCTTGTGGAATCGCACCCCATTGTGACTATTATAACTCTCATTAGAAAGCGTAAGTAACACCTATATAATTTGAGTAATTTCTATATCCCAACAACATCAACTGATATTTTGTCTCATAGAATATACTCCACTCTCTGGTCAAGTCAAATTCAAGACCAAGACCTAAATCTACACCTAATGAGAGATTTCTCTCACGACTTGGATGGAAACAAGCAGCAGCACCCACAATTGGATATACTTGGAAACGATCAACCACTCCGATAATATAATGAAAATCCAGAGCTGCTCCTACGGCGAAATGTGAACTAAAATCTGCATCCACATGCATTCTTCCGCGAAAATTATTCATTGAAAAATCTCCGTGTAAACCAATCATTGTGTAATAATTTGTACCATAACCTGCGTGAATACCGCCTGTCAAAAACTTATCACTAAGATTAGCATTTTGTGCTGACAAAGCTGTAAATGAAATAACAGCCAAAACAATAATTGATAAAAATCTTTTCATAAAATAATAGTTTTATTATTCAAATATAATAAATAGAGTTATTAAATGCAAATTGGTTAAATTTGCAGAAAAGGGAAATTTATGTCAAAAGAACTCAATAACTATTGGAAAAGAGCAATTTATGATTTTTCAACATATCTTAAACTTGAGAGATCTTTTTCCGAAAACACCATAAATTCCTACAAATCAGATATAACTCAACTCTTCTGCTTTTGCTCAGAGAGAGGAATTAACTCCATAGAATCAATTTCTGAAGAGATTTTAGACGCCTATCTTGCTGATATCCAACAAAATAGCATCTCAAAAAGAAGTCAGGCACGTAAAATAAGTTCCATAAAAGCTATCTTCCACTTTTTTGAAATTGAGGGGATTATAAAGGTGAATCCATGTGAAAAAATTGATACTCCAAAAATCAATAGGAATATCCCCGATGTCCTATCTGTTGAGGAGGTGGAAACTATTCTTAATAGCATAGATCTAAGCGAGCAGTTCGGGCATAGAAACAGAGCAATAATTGAGACTCTATATAGTTGCGGACTCCGTGTGAGTGAATTGGTAAATCTCAGAATATCAAACCTTTACCTAAAAGATGGATTTATAAAAGTAGAGGGCAAAGGGAGTAAGCAACGGTTGGTCCCAATTGGAGAAATTGCCATTAATCAAATTGTGAACTACTATAACATACGCAGAAGAGGCAAAATTCATAAAGATGCTGAAGATATTCTCTTCCTGAACAGGAGTGGAAAGAGACTTACTCGTGAGATGATATTTCTAATTGTAAAGGATTGTGCTGAGAGGGCCGGAATTGATAAAAAAATATCTCCACACACATTCAGACACTCATTTGCCTCTCATCTAATAGAGAATGGTGCGGATTTAAGGGCTGTTCAGGAGATGTTGGGACACGAATCAATTCTTACAACAGAGATCTATACGCATATCGATCAGAGTAAATGGCAAAATACAATCTTGAAGTTCCACCCTCAAAGGGAGTTGGAATAGTGCAGAGATTTTCCGTCATTCCTGCGACAAATAGATTGCCGGCTTCGCCAGCAATGACATTCCAACATCGTCATTCCCGAGCTTGCCTCGGGAATCTATCCCTCGCTTTGTTTATCTCTATGTTCTATCCCTTCGAGAATCTCAGGATCATACTTCCCGAACAACTCAGCTAACTTGCTGTGAGCCAAATATTTAACACTCGGAGTGATATTCTTTACCACAGCATATAGTGCCCATACAAGGATAGATAGATCATCAGAAAGACCAATAATCGGAGCAAAATCGGGAATAATATCAATAGGGAGTATAAAATATCCTAAAGCACCATAGATTTTACTCTTGTCTGCTGTAGATGTTGCAGGATCCTTTAGGACATAGAAGAGAAGAAGCGCACAATAAGCAACTTTCAATCCGGCTCTTTTTGCCAACTTGCTTAATTTACGCCCAAGACCCTTTTCAGAGTAGTGTTTTTCATAAAGCACTATATTGCTTTTTGCCTCTTCAATCTTTGACATAATTTGTACCCCCGGGCAGAATCGAACTGCCATTTAAAGTTTAGGAAACTTTCGTTCTATCCGTTGAACTACAGGGGCTTAATATCGCTCTAAAATATTGAGGGCGACTATTGAATTAGCCACCCTCATATATCGAATAATTAAAAAACTATGCGTTAGTTTTGTCAATTATTTGGCGACCACGATAATAACCACATTCTGGGCATACGTGATGATACATTACTGTTGCTCCACAATTTGAGCAAGTTGCCAATGTAGGAACCACAGCTACGTCGTGAGTTCTACGTTTGTCTCTGCGTTGTTTAGAGACTTTGTGTTTTGGATGTGCCATTTCTTACTATTTTAATTTGTTTTATTTACTCTTTAAATAGGTCTTTCAGCGCACTGAAAGGGCTATCGTGCTCCTCACCATCGGATGAGGTATTATGTGCTTGATTTAATTTTGCAATCATCCCTTCATTACATTCACCATCGGGATGAACTCTGATTAATGGTAACGATAAGCATACGAAATCATAGACTACTTGGTCAAGATTCAGTTCCGGTTCTCCCCTTTCCATCAACATAACTTGGTCATCTTCAGACTCTTGAGCCACCTCCACAAACTTTACTGTAAGTTTTTTCTCCACATCTACATCTACTGACAGATCCTCGAGACATCTATCACACTCCACCACCACAGAGCCATTAATTGAGCAAGTAACACCCATCCAAGTCGCTGATTTCTCAATAACTACATCAACGACTATATCAGAGGACTTAATCTCTTCGTTACCAAACTGTTCAAAGAACGAATTTCCAATAGAGAAACTATAATTGTGCTCTCCTTTAGATAGTCCGACTATCGGTATGACAACATTTAGGTCTCTATCTTCCATAGTTTTGCAAAATGGGATGCAAAGGTATAAATAATTTTTTAATTACTCAAACTCTATTGCACCTTATCTCTACTTCTCTTTCTTGCAATTTCGTCAAGAATTATCTTGCGAAGTCTCATTGACTTAGGTGTAACTTCCACCAATTCATCCTCCTGAATGTACTCCAGGGCCTCTTCTAAGCTAAATTGGATAGGAGGAGGAAGCATAACTTTTTCATCTGTACCACTTGCACGAACGTTAGTAAGTTTTTTTGTTTTACAAATATTTATATTCAAATCACTCTCGCGAGTATGCTCTCCAACAACTTGTCCTGCATAAATATCTTCTCCCGGGAAGATAAAGAAGCGTCCTCTATCCTGTAACTTATCCATTGCGTATGGAACTGAAACTCCGGTTTCAATTGCCACAAGTGATCCATTGCTTCTTCTCTCAATATCACCCTTAAATGGCTGATAATCTTTGAATCTATGAGCCACCACTGCCTCTCCCTGTGTTGCAGTCATCAAATTACTACGCAATCCCATAAGACCTCTTGAAGGAATTTCAAAATCAAGATGTGTTCTATCGCCACGAGGATCCATGTGGATAAGGGCACCTTTACGGCGGGTTACCATTTCAATTGCTCTTCCGACAAATTCGTCAGGGAGGTCTATTGTTAATGTTTCAATTGGCTCACATCTTTGACCATTTATTGTTTTATCCAAAACCCTTGGCTGTCCAACCTGAAGTTCAAAGCCTTCGCGTCTCATTGTCTCAATCAAAATAGACAAATGGAGCACTCCACGGCCATAAACTACAAAACTATCTGCACTTGGGCCCGGTTTTACCCTTAGGGCAAGATTCTTCTCCAACTCCTTATCCAAACGATCTTTGATGTGACGTGAAGTAACAAATTTTCCCTCACGACCGAAGAATGGTGAGTTATTAATTGTAAACAACATACTCATAGTCGGCTCATCTATGGAGATTGGAGGAAGTGGTTCAGGATTCTCAAAATCTGCTATTGTGTCACCTATCTCAAATCCCTCAATACCAACAACTGCACAGATATCGCCACACTCAACACTCTCAACCTTCTTTTTATCCAGAGCTTCGTAAACCATTAACTCTTTAACCTTCTGTTTCTCAATCACATCGTACCTTTTGCACAACGAGACCTGCATTCCTGCCTTTAAGACACCGCGTGTCACCTTTCCAATCGCAATTCTACCCACGTATGGTGAATACTCCAACGATGAAATCAACATCTGTGGTGTACCCTCCTGAAATTCAGGAGCAGGAATCTCCTCTATAATTGTATCTAACAGAGGTATAATATCTGTAGTCGGTTTCTTCCAGTCCAAAGACATCCAACCCTGTTTTGCACTACCATAGATTGTTTTGAAATCGAGTTGGTCCTCTGTTGCATTAAGAGAGAACATTAAGTCAAAAACCTCATCATTAACCTCATCAGGACGACAATTTTGCTTATCAACCTTATTGATTACGACAATTGGTTTTTTACCCATCTCAATAGCTTTTTGCAAAACGAAACGTGTCTGTGGCATTGTTCCCTCAAAGGCATCTACCAAAAGCAGAACACCATCAGCCATATTCAGCACTCGTTCCACCTCTCCTCCGAAGTCGGCGTGGCCCGGAGTATCTATTATATTGATTTTATAATCTTTATATGGAACTGATACGTTTTTTGCAAGAATTGTAATTCCTCTCTCTCTCTCCAAATCATTGTTGTCCAGAACGAGATCGCCCAATTTGTCGGAATTTCTTGAGATAATTGCCTGTGCAATCATTCTATCGACCAAAGTAGTTTTACCATGGTCAACGTGGGCTATTATGGCTATGTTTCTGATATTTTGCATAAGGAGCGCAAAAGTAGAAATAATAATCCAAAAATCTCTTTTTTTTCTATACTTTTGTACTTTAAGATGCTAAAAAAGTGACAAAATTTACCACCACAGATTTTTTACCCACTTCATTAAAAGAGGTTAAGGAGTTAGGTTGGGATTACATTGATGTAATTCTCTTCAGCGGAGATGCTTACATTGACCATCCTGCCTTTGGAGCATCTGTAATAGGTCGAATTTTGGAAGCCAACGGATATCGCGTTGCAATTGTTCCCCAACCAAATTGGAGAGATGATTTAAGAGATTTCAAGAAGTTGGGAACGCCACGACTTTTTTTCGGCATCACATCCGGAAGTATGGACTCTATGGTAAATCACTACACCGCGAATCTCCGTTTGAGAAGTGATGATGCCTACTCCCCTGATGGCAAAGCCGGGTTCAGACCTGATTACGCTGTCACCACATACACAAAAATATTAAAAGAGTTATACCCACACACACCTGTTGTTATTGGTGGGATAGAGTCGTCACTAAGAAGATTTACACATTACGATTATTGGAGCAACTCTCTAAAACCCTCTATTTTAATAGATAGTGGAGCTGACTTACTAATATACGGTATGGGAGACAAAGTGATTTGCGAGGTCGCAAAAGCACTAAAGAATGGGTTTAATGCAAAGAAACTCAGAAAATTAAGACAAGTAGGTTTTGTTGCAGATGAGAGTTATGTAAATAGAATTTCTGAAAATGAAGAGGTTGCTAATCTAAATTCTTTTGAAGAGTGCGTCAAAAGTAAAGATGCCTTTTGTGACAATTTTGTAAAGATAGAAGTTGAAAGCAACCGATTTGAACAGAATAAGGTTTTTATCGAGAAAGCGGGAGATAGTTATGTGGTAATTAATCCTCCATACACCCAATTTACTCAGGATGAAATAGATATGAGCTTTGACCTCCCATATACAAGAATTCCTCATCCTCGCTATAAGGGGAAGAGTATTCCTGCATACGAAATGATAAAACACTCTGTAAATATTCACAGAGGTTGTTTTGGAGGATGTAGTTTCTGTACAATCTCTGCCCATCAGGGAAAGTTTATTCGTTCAAGAAGTGAGAAATCAATTCTATCAGAAATTGAACAGGTCACAAAAATGGATGATTTCAAGGGATATATTTCTGACATTGGAGGTCCATCTGCAAATATGTACTCGATGAGTGGAAAGAATCTCGACCTCTGTGCAAAATGTGTCAAACCATCCTGCCTCTTCCCTCATCCTTGCAATAATCTCGACAACAGCCACGCCAAACTATTGGATTTATATGGCAAAATTGGAAAAGTAAAGGGTGTGAAAAAGGCATTTATAGGGAGCGGAATCAGATACGACCTATTTGAAAATAGCGACAAGTATTTGAGAGAGGTAATTGTAAATCACACATCAGGAAGGTTAAAAGTCGCACCAGAACACACTGAGGATGGTGTTTTGAAACTTATGAGAAAACCATCTTTCTCTCTTTTTAAGAAATTGAATAGTGATTTTAATCGTATTTGCAAAGAGAATGGTTTACGTTATCAACTAATTCCATATTTCATTTCGAGTCACCCGGGGTGCAAAAATGAGGATATGAGGAGACTCTCTCACGAGACAAAATCACTGAATTTCAAATTAGAACAGGTGCAAGACCTGACACCGACACCTATGACATTGAGTTCAGTGATGTTTTACGCTGAAAAGAATCCTTACACAGGAGAGCCATTATACGTAGCCAAAGACCAAAAATCGAAGAGGGCTCAGAAAGAGTGGTTTTTCAAATAGATTATAACATAGGTCCTACCAATCTGGCAACTCCCTCTTTAAACTTTTCCCAATTGCCACGATCTTTTTTCCACTTGAAAGATGTAACGTGTTCGCACCTTGCAATATCTGTAACAAATTGTTTTTCAATAAGTTCCGATGTTGGCTTATCGTAGATCACATTTATTATTTCGAAATCGAGGTGCATACTTCTATTGTCCATATTTGCAGAGCCGACAATACAAAAAGTTTTATCTATGCTAATAACCTTTGAGTGGTTAAAACCATCTTTGAAGAGATATACATTAACACCAGCATCAAGCAACTCCTGCACATAAGAGCGTGTACAATAGTGAATCCACTTTGAGTCTGCACGTTCAGGAATCATTATCGAAACCTCAATGCCTCCCAAAGATGCAACTTTTATGGCTGTAAGTAGTGTCTCCGCCGGGGTAAAGTATGGTGTAATAATCTTTATACTCTTGCGAGCAAGGTTTATTGCAGAGAAGTAACACTGCATAATACCTGCCCAGTCGCTATCCGGACCGGAACGCAAAGTCTGGATATAGTAATATCTCGACTTCAGAATACTTTGAGGCAAAGCAAGTTTTGTATCCGGATTACCTTTGTTTAAGAGATTCTCTTTCAAAACGAAGTATCTATCCATCAAGTAACTTGAACGCAGCGAAAGAACTGTCTGTCCTCTGACAAGCATCTGTGTATCTCTCCACTCTTTGTATGGACCACCGTCATAATATCTGTCTGCAATATTAACACCTCCGATAAATGCCACATCATCATCAATGACCAAAACCTTTCTATGGTTTCTATAATTTATCTTTGATGTAGGCATGATAATATTTACAGGCGAGAATTCCAGAACTTCAACTCCCCCTTCTCTCAAATCGACTTCAAACTGCTTCTTATTGCTCCACGAGCCAATACTATCATATAGAACACTAACATTCAATCCCTCCTTTGACTTTTTTATCAACAACTCTTTGAATTTTGCACCAATCGTATCATCCATGAATATGAAGGACTGAAGATAAATATAGTGTTTTGCCTCCGAAATTGCCTGATACATTGCATCAAGTGCCTCTTTTCCAGAGAAGAAGAGCTTAATCTCGGAATTTATCCCTACTATCCCGTGGCAGGAAGATAGATTTTGGACCAACATTCTCTTGTAGGGCGTATAGATTCCCAAATCATCTATATTTTCGAAGAACTCTAACTGCGTCTCGCAGAGATCTCTTCTGAGAAGATCCTCATCACATCCTTTGCGTGTGAAAATTTTCTTTTTTCGAAAATTTTGCCCGAAAAGAAGGTAAATAATAACTCCGATATAAGGCAATAGATTAACTACCAAAACCCAAGAGAGAGTTTTGACAGGATCTAACTTCTTATATACCAAATTAATAGTAATAAATACTACCAAGATGATATTCATAAAGTATAGAAAAGTGGCAACACCTTGCCAAAATACCACCCAAGACATAAGTTAATTGTTTACTCTGCTAATTTATAAAAAAATTACCTAAGTTCTATTATTATAATTATTTATTGTATATTTGCAAACCCTATGCCCAGATGGTGAAATTGGTAGACACGCTACCTTGAGGGGGTAGTGCCGACTTCGGTGTGCAAGTTCGAGTCTTGTTCTGGGCACAAAAAATACCTTTCAGAGATATCCCTGAAAGGTATTTTTTTACAGATACTCTGTTTATCTTTCGTCTGTAATATACTTTTTCCAATCAGAGTTAAGGTATGCACACTCTTATCAATCTATTATTTTAGGGGGATTGAAATCTGCCGCTTGCCAAATTTCTCTTTTTTAAAAATAATTAGCATCTGAAAGTTTTTATTACAGTCTGAATGATAAGTTATCAAGTAAAGAGCTATTATTTAGGATTTTATTTTTGGAGCTACTGTTTAGTCAGTTGTTTATCTCTGTGGTCGGATTATCAGAAATGAGAATGAGGATGAAAAATGATTCGTTTTGCTATTGAGGTAATTAATCTCTATTTACTTTGTCTGAAAATAATCGAGTTTCATCGAAAGTATAGGGCGAATTTGGAAATAAACACGTAATTTGCATATTAATCAATATGAATATATGAACAGACAGCCAAACCATACGAAGGAATATCTGGTATATGCCATTTTGTTTGGCATAACATTTCTGTTTCCGTTTCTTCACGCTGGAGAAATGGCTTTGGATGAAGGTGTATTTGAATGGAACTATATATTACAGAAATGGATGGAAGCGTTGCCGTTTGTCGTTCTGGTAATTATCCATATATTCTTGTTGCAACCTATTCTGTTTGAAAAGAAACAGACGAAAAAATATATTGTTCTGCTGGTCCTGACAATCGTTCTTTTCTTTGTCTATGTCAATTGCCGGCACAGTAATAGGGAACAGTATCATCCCGATCCGGTCCAAACAGAGCCTCCCCGCTTAAAACATCATACGTCGGAAATGTTCTCACCTCCTTTTATGGATGCTCCCAAGATATCAGAGAAGCAAAATGAATTCAAATTATCCGGGCCGATAGTGATGGACACCCTAATAGCAATTTTATTGCTTGGGTGTAGTCTCACCATCAAACTGATGTTCAAGCATCATGAGAACAGTCGAAAGATGGAACAATTGGAGAATGCACAGATTCGTCAGGAATTGTTGCAGTTGAAAGCCCAGATTAGCCCACACTTTTTCATGAACAGTCTGAATAACATTCACGGAATGATAGAGATTGATTCACCCAAAGCCCAGGATATGATTTTGGAATTGTCTGGAATGATGCGTTATGTCTTGTACGAGAGTTCCACGCCTATGATTACTTTATCCAAGGAACTCAAATTTTTACGTAATTATATATCGCTGATGCAGGTTCGTTATAACTCCAATAAAGTTGCAGTCAAATATACATTCCCAAGTGAAGAAGAGTTATCTTCTATCGAAGTCCCGCCATTGTTGTTCATCGTCTTTATAGAAAACGCCTTTAAGCACGGGGTGGATTATCAGCATAGTTCATTCATCAATATAGAATTGTCCATAGACAAACACATACTTACCCTACAATGCATAAACAGCCTCCATAAAAATAAAGAAAAGACCATAGGGGGGATAGGGCTTGATAATATTCGTAAACGTTTGGATATAATATATGACAACGCCTATTCGTTGGATATGAACATATTGGATAAGATCTTTATTGTTACCCTAACAATTCCTACAAAACAATGAAAATAAAGTGTATAATAGTTGATGATGAACCCGTAGCACTGCAAAAAATGCAGCACTATGTAGAACAAACTCCCTATCTTGATTTGGTCGCAGCATGTGACAATCCGATTGATGCCATCAATGTTTTGTCAGAGACTGAGGTTGACGCAATTTTTACCGACATAAATATGGTTGGGCTGAATGGCTTGGATTTCGTTTCATCACTGTCAAGATGTCCACTTGTAGTTTTCATTACCGCCTACCACGAGTATGCTGTTGACAGTTATAAAATAGGAGCCATTGATTATATCGTCAAGCCGTATGGCTTCAAGGAATTTCAGAGAGCAGCCGACAGGGTTCGTGTGCAGTACAATATGATGCAGCAATACAATATAGCATCCGGCAATAATTCGCTGTTTGTCCGTACCGATTATAAATGGATACATATCAAAATCGAAAACATCCGTTACATTCAGGGTCTAAGTGACTATTTACGTATATCGCTGATTGACAATCAGAAGCCCTTGGTGACTTATGCCACATTCGCAAGTATCAAGAGTGTTCTGCCTCCCAACTTCAAGCAAGTACATCGTTCCTGGATAGTGAATGTAGAACAAATAAAGGAAATTGAACGTAACAGAATCATCATGGACACAGATACCTATATCCCAATAGGAAACTCATATAAAGAACAAGTAACAGCCTATCTGCAGAAAATGTCTGTCGGTAAAACAAGCAAGTAGGATGAATGTATGTTGAAACATCCGGACGATCGTTTGTCGAAAAATCCCCTCGTTTCATCTAAACCATAAAAATCATATTAATAATATTCTTTTCCTTTGCCTCTGATTTACAAAGAGGCAGATGAATACGATATTGAGTACATATGAGTCCATTCGGTTGGAAGAAATGAAAAAGGTACGGTTGATGAATCGTGTCGACACGAAGTATGTCACTACATTTCCCTTGCTGATTTCAATATTGCAACAAGCAAAAGACTCTTATTTTGTCCAGGAAATCGACGGAGAATACCTGATGCCCTATCACACTCTTTATTACGATACCATGGATACGGATATGTATATGGAACATCTGCGCGGACGCAAGAAAAGGCAGAAGATACGTGTCCGCAGTTATGAAAGTTCAAGACAGTCGTTCCTCGAAGTCAAGAACAAGAACCATAAGGGTAGAACTGAAAAGGTCCGCATTCCATACATGTCCGGCGACGACCAGACATTTGAGAATTTCATCGGGATTCACGGAAACTATGCTCCGGATATGCTGTCAAAACAGCTGGAGAACCGTTTCTTGAGAGTCACCTTGGTCAATAAGAGCATGACGGAACGTCTGACCATTGATACGCATCTGCAATTCCATCATATCCCGAGTGGGCAAACTTGCAGGCTAAACCGCCTGGTCATCATCGAATTGAAACGTGATGGCAACTCCAGTTCCCCTATCCTGACTATTCTGAAGGATTTTCGTGTGCATCCGGCAAAGTTCAGTAAATACTGCATGGGACTGGCTCTTACAAACGACAAGTTGAAGCACAACAGATTCAAAACGCGGATTAGGCAAGTCAAGAAACTGTGTGACATTTCAATGGATATCAAGTTTTAATATATGACAAAAATATGGAAGATTTGGAATTTCTGGACACCCCGTTGATTGATACGGGTGACATGAGCGAACTTTTGCTCCGTTTTGCATTCAATGCATTCTTTATATGGGTAATCATCCATAAAATGTATTATCCGAAAAGTTTGCGTAAAGACTATTATTTTACATTTGCAATGATCAGTGTCAGCATCTTTTTCTTGATATTCCTTTTGGGGAGTGTAAAGATAAAGGTGGGATTTGCTCTCGGATTATTTGCCATCTTCGGCATCATCCGGTATCGCACGGAGTCGATGTCTGTACGCGAAATGACCTATCTGTTTGTCATCATCGCCATATCTGTCATCAATGCTCTTGCCGTTACATTGAGTTATGCCGAATTGGTTGTAACGAATCTTATTTTCTTGTTCTGCATACGTTTGTGCGAGAATCTGCCGTGGTTGAAACATACATCGGAAAAACTTGTGGTATATGATAAAATTGAACTTATCACCCCCGAACGCCACGATGAGCTGGTGGAGGACTTGAAGAAACGTCTCGGACTCACCATTACAAGGGTGGAAGTCGGAGCCATAGATTTTTTGCGGGATACGGCTATGCTAAAAGTCTTCTACGATGATAAGACAGACACAGGCAATAGTGTAAACAAATTATTGAAAATACCAAAGAAAACAGATGAAAGATGAGAAATAGAATAATTGTCGCATTTCTGACAGTTGTCATTATATGCCCGGCATTGCGGGCACAAAATCTTTGGACATCGGTAGAGATGAAAACAAAAGTAGCCCAAGGACTGAATGCCTTCGCCGAAGGCGAGTTCCGCACCCACGACGGACTTTCTTCCACAGAACGTTGGTCAGGTACTATCGGAATGGATTACAAAGCTCTGCATTTTCTAAAATTGACAGGAGGATACACCTACATTCATCAACAGACCGAACAGAAAATTACCCAAAAAGGAAATATCATACCCCCTTATTGGCAACCAAAGCATAGGGCCTTTTTTGCCGTAACCGGCATTTACGAATGGAAACGGTTTACATTCTCGTTGCGTGAGCGTTACCAATATACCTATCGTAAGGAACAATATGTACCGAAATTTGATGAAGATGGTATAACCCCCAAAGATGATGAATGGGTGGAGTCAAAAGGAAAACATATTCTCCGTTCCCGGTTAGAAGTGGAATATAATATCCGAAAGAGCAAATTCAAACCATTTGCCTCTTATGAAATATACAATTCACTATCCGATGGTTTCGCGGTTGACAAAGCCCGTTATACGATGGGTACAGAATATAAGTTCAACAAGAAACATTCTGTCAGTCTGTTTTACCGATACATTGACAAGACAGACGAAGATGAAGCTTCGGGACATGTTATCGGAATAGGATATAAGTTTAAATTATAAATACAGTTGTTATGAAAGCATTTGATTTTTTGCTAAAATTACTTCTTTTGTTGGTGATGGGGTGTTATGCGTGTACTCCGTCGAATGACAATTTCTTTCCGGATGGTTTACCCGGCGAACTCCCCGGCGGAATGATAAATGGGAACGGGACATCGTCGGATGATGGCACTGCCCCCGGATTTGAATCTACAATAGCAGTATGGAATGGAGAAAAGGCAGAAGATGCACATTTGGATGTGGTGGGGACAGATGCCGATTTCTATCATGAGGCGAACACTTTTACTTCTACCATAACCATTACCTACAACGGTTCTTCTGCCTCAGTAGAATCATCAAACAATCAAATTCTGCATCACGTTTCAGGAGCATACGTCACTGTGGATATGCAAACCCATTCTGTTTCCGGTGCAGAGATTGTCATCAAGGGAAAAAGCGAGGATGGAGGATTGAAAATTTATGGGAAAAAGAAATTCAAGCTCACTCTGAACGGGGTGGAACTGACCTCGCAGAAAGGCCCTGCCATCAACAGCCAATGCAAGAAACGTATCTATGTACATCTGCAAGAGGGAACCACCAACCGTTTAACCGATGTTTCCTCCTATTCGGACGACACTTATTATTTGGATTCATCCGCAGACGAAGACAAGAAGGGCTGCTTCTTCAGCGAAGGCAATCTCATTTTCAGCGGCACGGGGACATTGGTCGTTGCAGGGAAATATAAACACGGTATCGTGACAGATGGATATTTCTGGATGCGGCCGGGTGTCACGATTGCCGTAACCGAAGCCGCAAAGAATGGTATTCACGTCAAGGGAGACAGCGATGACAAAATAGGTGTATATATGAAAGGTGGACTGATTTATGCCAACCTGTCGTCGGAAGCAGGGAAAGGACTGAAATGTGACTTGGATGTAGAAATAGCAGGTGGAAAATTATGCTTGAATACTTCGGGCAATGCCATATATGAATCCGATGAAAACGACACGTCATCAGCAGCGGGAATTAAAGCCGATGGTTCGATTGTTATCTCGGGAGGTACACATATGCTCAAAAGTACAGGTACAGGTGGCAAAGGCTTGAATGCCGACACCGACATCATCGTTTCGGGAGGCGAAACAACCATTACGACCACAGGAGGGAAATACACTTATTCATCAAGTCTCACATCATCGCCCAAAGGTGCCAAGGCTGATGGCAATATCACTATAAGTGGAGGAAAACTCAATATCTCCGTAACCGGAAAAAGTGATGGTTCGGAAGGTCTGGAAAGCAAAGCTGCAATAAACATCAGTGCAGGTGAAGTCTATGTATATGCTTATGATGATGCCATCAATGCCGCTACGGCATTCAATGTAACGGGAGGTAGAGTGTATGCCTATGCATGCAATAACGACGGTATCGACTCCAATGGCTCACTGCTTGTTTCAGGAGGGGTGGTCATATCATCGGGTGCAAGTGCTCCGGAAGGTGGAATTGATGTGGACAACAGCAATAATTTCAAGATTAATGGAGGTATTCTACTTTCAGCCGGTGGCTCTTTGCAATCAAGTCCATCGTCAAGCAGTTCGCAGCGCTGTGTGGTGTATAATGGCATTTCCGTAGCTAAAGGCAAAAAGGTAGCAATCTTGGATTCGTCATCAGAAACTATATTGACATTCGAATTTCCTCGTACCATGAACAACGCTTCATACCTTTTCAGTTGTCCCGGCATTAAAGCCAATGCTACATATACCATTTCCTCGGGTGGGACATTGTCAAGTTATACGGATAACTGGAACGGATGGTATGATGGAGGAACGTGGAGCGGCGGAACCCAACTTGAGTCGTTTACCTCAAATGGCGTAGTTACCACTATAGGCACTTCAAGTGGTGTTCCAAACATACCGGGTGGCGGAGGTATGGGTGGAGGGCCAGGTGGTTGGTAATGCCCTCTTTATTACGATAGGGATTGAGGTGTTTTGATGCATATATGGAATGCTAAAATTTTCTTATCATCAATAATATATCTCTTCGGCTGAGCAATCAATTGTGCATTGAATTTCTGCGACCTTAATGTGCTGAAGAAATCTTGCTCCAATTTTTCGATATTATCCACACCTTGAATAGAGAAGGTTTTACCCTCTTGCTTCACACAAAGAACTATCCAAACACAATAGCAATTGGAGAAAGAACTGACACTTTCCCATATATCCTTGGGCAATTCTCTTTTAGCAGTCTTTGCTTCAAAGTCCTCCCATTCCAAATCTGCTATTCTTTCTTTAAGTTATTCTCTAGTCATATGTTCAACTATATTTATAAATATTATCTTTGTGTAAGAATATTAAAATATTGATTTATGAACTCTGATTTGAAAATTGTATTTCTTGATACCAATACTCTTGGTAATGACATTTCCTTTGAACCCATTATATCTCTTGGAGATTATAAAGGTTATGAAGAGACTCCCGCAGAATTGGTAATTGATAGAATTAAAGATTGTAATGTGCTAATTATCAATAAAATAAAGGTAACAAAAGAGGTTATTGATGCTGCTCCCAATCTAAAACTTATTTGCGAAGCTGCCACCGGGACAGACAATATTGATATACCATACGCAAAGAGCAAAGGAATTGAGGTAAAAAATGCAGTAAATTACTCTACAGAGAGTGTCGCTCAAACTACCTTTATGCACATTTTGAATTTGGTTGGCAAGGCAGATTACTTCGACAATCATGTAAAATCAGGAAAATATAGCAGATGTAAATGCTTTACAGATGTTACAAATCCTTTCTTTGAATTGAAAGGTAAAAGACTTGGTATTATAGGTTTGGGAAATATCGGCTCCAGAGTAGCAACTATTGGAGAGGCCTTTGGAATGGATGTTTCGTACTACCCTACCTCAGGCATCGCACACAGCGATAAATACCCTGCTCTTTCGTTGGATGAACTTTTAGCAAGTTGTGATATTGTTTCAATTCACGCACCTAAAAATGAGAGGACTGATAATCTTATAACCTATGAGAAATTATCTCTTATGAAAAGAGATGGTTACATTATCAATATGGGACGTGGTGGTATCATAAACGAAGATGATCTAAGCAGAGCTTTGAATGAGGAAATTATTGCCGGGGCTGCGGTGGATGTATTTGTAAATGAGCCAATTAGCGAAGATCACCCTTACTTGAGAGTAAAAAACGGCAGATTGAAACTTACTCCACATATCGGATGGGCAAGTAAGGAGGCACGCAAACTATTAGTCGAGAAGATTGCTCAAAATATTAAGAGTCAGATCGGATAAAAAGAAAAAAGAGTAAAAAGGTGCTAAAATCTTTTTACTCTTTTTAGTTTAGTTATAATGGTATATTGCCAGAATAGTTGGCAAAACACTATCTAATATCTAAAGAAACAAGAATAGCAGTGGAATCAATATACCAAGCAGTAACTCTATTCCACCTCTTCCCCAAACTCCTTTATTTCCCTTAACCATTATTATTCCGGTTAATGTTATAAATATTAGAGCAAAGGCAAAAATATCCGAAAACCAAGTCCACCATTTACCGGGATTGTAGTGCAGTTTAGTTAATGACCCTAAAATAGGGCGACGTGTAAGTTTCTCATATACAGCACTTTTCTCAGATAGATTTATTACCATATTGGATCCACCTTTTAGAAAAATCTTGACAGTGGTATCACTTGGAAAGTAGTATTTTGTTAAATTTTCCACCTCATTCAGAGGGGCAAGTACAGACAAAAGATATTCATTGGAAATAGAGTCTTTAGATGGAATATTATCCAACTTAAACTCCTCAACATCAATAGAATAGTTCGGATTTATTGTATCTCGATGATTCATTACGAAGCCGGAAACGGCGTAAATCAAAATCATTCCGGAGAAGAAAAAACCAAAATCTCGATGAAGAGTTCGACTCCATTTGCGTAACTTACTCCCAACCTTATTTAATTTCATAAGATTGTGCCTCTACATAGTAGAAAGAAAGGTATGCCTTGCCTGTTGCTTCTTGACGTTCTGCAATTCTTGCACGGAAATCTGCCATACGATCTTCGAATGTATTTGCAGTTTCGCCACGAGCATTCTTTTCTGTGCTGCAGCCCTCTTCGCCATCACCTTCTCCGTGCTTTTCTGCCTTACCTGATGCATTTTTTGCTTCCATTTGTTGAAGATATGCTTCGTCAATACGCTCCTCTTTTAGGATACCTTTGACATTCACAATATTATTCACACATTTTGTATCAAATGCTCCAAGTTCTGCTGCCTCAACGCGAATGGTCTTACTTTCATCACTTCCCATCAAAAACATTTTTGTAGCTCCGTGAGAACAGGTGTGAGTGCAAACTGCCTCTAAAATAACCTCTTGACCAACCAACGCTTCAGCATTAGCCAATAGTGAATCTACTGACAACACAACAGCTGCTTTAGTTTCAACAGACTCTTCTGTTTTTTTCGAATTATTACCACAGGATGTTCCTAACACAAGGATTGCAGCCATAGCTGCAACAATAGCAAATTGTAAATTTTTCATGACTCTAAATATTTAATAATTAATATGTTATATTAAAACAGACACCCAATTGAGATCTGACCATTATGGAACATATCTCCTCTCATATACTCAATATCAAATCCCTTTGTAAATCCATAACACAAAGATAAATAGATTTTTACTCCTTTGCTATTAATTTTTTGTGAATAACGAAAACCCAACTCTGGATTGATATGGCTCTTTGTCAAAAATTCATACTCCTGCATCAAGTAGAGATTCATAGATTTTGGCATATTTGAGGATGCAGGAGGGGTTCCGTAACTTCCATCAATGAATGGTTCTCCAAAACCAGAATGGAATTTTGTCCCTAAATGAAAAGTGTATGAACGTTTATCCTTATAGATTGAATAATCACCCGACAGTGTTATATTTCCCGAATGAAGATTCCGACTTCTGTTATATGGATAAATTATACCAATAATATCACTATAGAGATAATGCACGCCTGCCTTTATTTCCCAAATCGGCTGATTATCAACCATTTGAAAATACCCAACATAGTCAATATCTGCCTTTATTTTAGTACGATTTCCTGTATCAGATGAGCCATAATAATCTATAAATGTAATTCCTCCGACATTATTATAGAGATACAGATTCTCTTCGTTTGAAAGATAATTATATTCCACTCCCCAATTCAGACGATTGAATTGAGATTGTGATTTTTTTGAAAGAGATGCCCTGTATGATAGATTTAATCCATCATGAATTGTATGAACAATCTTTGAAGGTGCCTTATTACCATAATACCCGCTACGGTAATCTCCATTAAACTCCATGAGCATTTGCCAATTATCATCACTATTCCAATTAAGTTGAAGCGAAGCACCATTGTAATTATCCACGAGTGGCTTCTCCTCACCCTCATTTGTATATCCATTCTCGCCAAATTGTTCCACCTTCCCCCAAAAAACTCCATAATCCACCAATGAGTAGTAGGATTTATCTGTCTGACCATAGATATCGAAGTAGAGACCCTCAACTCTTCTTCTATATTGGTAATTAACCCCTAACTTAAAATTTGTCCCCAACTTCCAGATTACACCTGCCGAGAGCGACATATCCAACAGATTATTACGGTGCCTTAAATCCTTCATTTTGGCATAACTCGCTGTAACATAGTCTGCCTTTGCTCCAAAGGATATTTGTTTAGAAAAATCAACACTTAATGCACCTGCAAGGTGATAATTCTCCAAACTTTTCTTACCTCTGTTGTCATCACTGAATTCTACGATATTAAATGGCGAATCTGACGGATCGATAAGAGAAGAACCGGCCATATCTTTACCGGCAAAATTGCTGTAATTCATTAATCCATAGAAGACAATTTTTGGATTAAGACGATAGTATGACTCAGCTAAAAGTCCCATTTTCAGATAATCAGGGGATTCATTATAATTTACAAATCCCCCATTGCCCTTATCTAAGTACCCCTCTACATTAGAAATCTTCATAGCAGGCAAAATATGTAGCCCGGCAACATTTTCAGATGCTAACCACACGTTAGTATTCTCGACCCTTTCGATTGTTATCCAGCCGAGAGTATCTGAGGGTTGAGCCGACAAGCCGGCACTGTAAAAGAGACCGGCTATCAGCATCACTACATATTTATTGAAATGAAATTTCATATCTGTTTTGGGTATTAATTGGGAGAACTATTGTCTTAATGAAGCCACTGATCTCTCGTGGAAGTCATTTGTGGAGTTATTGGTATCCTGATAAACAATGCGAGCACCATTTTTAAGAGATGCTTCAGCATCAATACCGCTTGGATCTGTACTATCCTCAACTCCACCGGCATATCCATAAACTAGTTTTCCCTCATTTTCAGCAATTGCCTCAGTTGCTTTTTTATCCACATTACGATATAGCGTATGTCCAAGTTTATTTGTCAAAAGCACATAACCATTATCGATATCAGAAGTCAATCTCTTTAGACTATTATCCACATTTTCTGCGGAGAATACCTCTATAGCATCTAAAATCCACTCTTTAGGGACTTTAGCACAACAAAATGCTGCACTGTTTGTCTTTCCTGCTGTGTAGTGATAATCTTCCACACTTGCAAAAGCTTCAGGCGAAACAGATTTTGTTGTGAAAATGTAAAAGGCCGGAGATGCATTACTTAAAGGCCAAGCATTTCCTGCACCATATTTATAAGCCAACATATAATTTGAAGTTGGAATCGAAGATGATGGAGCCGGATAATAATTTGTGTTATTATAGTCATCGATATCGTATGTACAATAGTCCACATTGCTCAAATCCACTGATTGTGAATAACTTACAGTGTGGTCTATAGCTCCTTTCAATGCAATTGTTATCTGTTTTCCCGGATCAAGCTTTAGAGATGATTGAGTGTACCAAATACCATTGATTGCAGGGATGTAACCTAAATCCAAATATGACAACACTCCATCTACATAATTATTTGTACCGGCATTAGCATTGTATGGGTCTGCCATACCAAGACAAAGATTATCCAATGTTGCCGGAGTAGATGAATTGTTGTAAAGTATTACATACTGATCATACTGATATTGACCGGAGCCGTCATCTTTAGGGCATCCTCCGTTGTATAACTCTTTGATAATAATTTGACCTTTAACAGATGCAACTAATTGAAGGGATAATGTTTTACCTTCTCCCCAATTTTCGCTTACGACAATATTGGCCAGAATGCCATTGAAGATATATTCATAACCTTCTTCACTCAAAGTTTGACTTGCCGAAAGTTCATATATACCATTTGAAACAGTAAAATCGCAAACACCTGATTCATCTGTAACTGCCTGATACTCAACGCCATTACCTGTTAATAAAACTGGAATACCGGCAAGAGAAATGCTACTGAATTCAGGCGGATAGTTCACTTGTACCTTCATTGTATGGGTAACAGGTTCCTTCTCAACACAAGATGTCAAAAAGGTACCTAAACTGCAGAAGAATAATACTCCTAGTAAAAAACTTTTTTTCATAATAAAATGTTTTAAAAATTATATTTTTAATCGTAAAGACAATCCATAGTAGAATTTCGGAATATAAGTACTGTTAAAAAGTGTCGATTCCTGCCCTGTTTGGGAAGATGTTACCTTTCCCGTATGACAGAAGAAATTTCTCGCAAAGAAGGTGATTGAGGCAGCATCACCTATCTCTTTGGTCAAATTGAAATTTGCAGAGATATACGACGAAATTCTATTGGGATTGAAATAATATTTATTGTTTGATTTAATAACCAACTTTGCCAATTCATTATAGAGGGTGCGATCATTATCTTTTGCCCAAGCAAATTTTTCTGCGAAAGGAATTCTGACATCCGGCTCCTCCCAAGTAGAATAGTAGAGTGGATAGACAGCTACATACTTATCTTTTCCATAAATATCGGTATCACTTCCAAAAAAGTCTCCCTTATCCTCAACAATAAATCCCCTCTTCCCATCTCTATATTGCGAGAGTGATTGTTTATAATCCAGGATTGTTCCCTCGATTCTTACAGAAAAAATCATACGTACCTCGGGAATGTGTGTTGTTATGGTGAGATTGGTATTAACCTCGTGAGTTAAAGAACCATTTGAAACAGATGGGGTTCCACCATTGGATCCTCTATAATAACCAACGTATTTATATGGGTTGCCATCAGCCATAGTTGATGCAGATGATGGCATTGTAGCACACATTGTCTCATCCAATCCCCTGTAATAGTAATATTTGCCATCAAATCGCACAGATGTCCGCAAGCTCTTCATTTGGGCAAAATCTACAACCCAATCTACTCCAAATCTATCTATTGGAGAACCATTTGTATAACGGGTTCTTCCCTGAAATGTATTACGGAGGTTGTATGCAAGTTCCTGACTCTCATAATTTCCCGTTCTGTCATGAACCGTTACAACCCCGCTGCTTTGATTGATTGTAAACTCTCTATTCTCAACAGGAATCAGACAACTATTAAGGTGCTCCTGAGTGGTCTGCTTATAACTGTAAGGCATATACTCCTTAATAGCAATATATGGATTGAATGTTTTATTGTAAAATACTGATAATGAGATATTTGTGCCACTAATTTTTGCTTCTGCACCAAACTCTGCCTGACGTGTATGCTGCCACTTAAGATCAGAATTATAGAGTGCCTTTAATGGCATCGTATAGTATGCGTAGTATGATGTGTTGTCGGCTGATGATGTTGATGCAAATGCTAATTTATCTGCATAACTTGGAGATGGATACAAAATATCAAATGATGGCAACTTCACAGCTTTTCCGACACCGGCATAGATACTGAAATCACTCCACGCTCCATCTCTTCTCTCCCAAAAAACATATTTTGCATTGACACGAGGTGATATCGCAGATGCTGTTCCATATTCCGAATCTTTAATACTTGTGATATCAGACCTGACTCCTGCTGTTATCTGCAAAGAAGATAACTCTCCCACCGGAACCTTTATTCGGTCTTCAAGATAGATGGCATAATTGGTCAGAAATGGAAGGTTATCATATCGATACTCTCGCCAGGTAGGGGCATATCTCATATCTGCATAATAGTTTCCTCGCCCCAAATTACCACTTGTGTTAAAATCTACTCCAAAAAGGAGTTTATTATAGACATTCCCCCAACGATGCACCCAATCCGCCTTAAATTTTAATGAGTAGTCTATTGGTTTACTATCGACATAACTTACTTGATACCAATATCCTATAGGGCTGAGAATAATATTGGCATTCGGGTTGTCATCATATTTTGATGCCACAAAATACCCATTTTCGAGAGTGTGAATATTTGGCTGCGTTGATGCACTGCTCTTATTGCTCTTAATCTCCTCTAATTTATCTGTGTATGAGGCAGATGCAGTAAATGAAATATTTGTTATCCAAGACTTGTTCAAAAGCCAATTCACCTTAACATTTCCCCTTAAACTATTGTCTCTGCTCTTTGTATAAGTCTCATTAAAGGCATCAGGGTCTGCTTCTGAATTAAAGCCACCAAGATTACCTGTAATATTCGCTGTTAAAGATATTGGGCTGTCACTTTTACGATTCAGAGTATTAGAATAGGTTAATGAGAGAGCATTTCTATCGTAAGCTGTGTATGGAGAGAGTATATCTGTGATCGATTTTGTCCTCTCTATACTTGTATTTAACGTGCCTGCCCTTCTCCCCAACTCCCAACCTTTATTTATTGCAATCTGTTTTGTCTTTGGTTCGACTGCTAAATCCACATAGATCGGAGTCTTTCCCACTCTTGTATTTATCTTGACTATTCCACTTGAGAGATCGCCGTACTCCACAGATGGAATACCTGTAATAATTTCTACTGACTCAATATTTGATGTTGCTATATTTCTAAGTGAAACACCTTGAATTTCATTGACTTCGGAATTATTTTGGAGTCTTACTCCATCAACCTCTACTGCAGTTCCAAAGGTTGCATTACCCATTTCTCCTTTTTCACTTCTGATAGCTATCCTATTATCTGCAGATGCCAAATTTTGATCACCTATACTCTTTCCTCCCGGAAGAAGTGTACTTAAGTTACTGACATTGACTATTTGAGCATGGTCGAGAGTCCTTCTGTCAATCACATAAGAGGTTGTCTCTTCACTGCTCTTTTTCTGAGCAGTCACGACCACCTCATTTAGAGTTAAGTTGCTCTCTTTCAATGGGATAACGAGATTTTGAATATCCTTATCCACATTAATTTCAATGCTGTTTGTAACATAACCAAGGTATTGAGCAGTCAATTTCATCTTTCCTGCAGGAAGTGATATCTGGAAAGTACCATCATCATTAGTAATTGTCCACACCTCTTCCTCTGGAACAAAAACTGTTGCATAAGCAATCGGAGTTTTATCCCTCTCATCAACCACTTTTCCACTGATGGTATACTTCTCCCCCCAAGCTAAAAAAGTTGTAGTAAATAGGTTGATTACGAAAAGTATATAATATCTGCTCATCGAGAAATAATTCAATATGCAAAAGTATAATGTTTGGTATCATTTATCAATACCGAAAAATAGCTATTTTTTACTATTAAAAAAAGCACTTAATACTCAATGATAGGTATTTTTTCTATCATTTTTAATATTTCCAAGTGTCATTTTTAATTTTTTATATAAATTCGCTTAAATTTTATCAATTATGAATAAGGTATCGGAAAACCCTTTCAAAAACCGAATAAGCGAGCAGAGCGCGTTTATGGTCGTTACGGCCCTTTTTGTGGCACTTTATCTTGTGTCTAACATAATGGCTGTCAAAGTAATATCATTGTTTGGATTCATCTGTTTTGATGCAGGCACTATCACGTTCCCATTTGCCTATATGTTAGGAGATGTTCTGACTGAGATCTGGGGTTTCAATCGAACAAAGAAGGTGATCTGGATGACATTTTTCTGTAATATTTTAATGGTTATTTGCACTCAAATAGGTGTTTGGCTTCCATCGCCGGATTATCTATCGGAGACAGCCAATGCCTATAACCACATCTTCTCTTATGTGCCAAGGATTGTAATTGGTTCACTTGTGGGATTCCTTCTTGGAGAGCTCTCCAACTCTTACGTTATGGAGAGAATGAAGAAAAAACTTGGCGAAAAAAGTCCTCTATGGATACGAACAATAGGAAGTTCTGCTGTTGCCTATCTATTTGATAGTCTGCCATTTGTATTGATTGCCTTTGCAGGTGTGGTAGCGTTGAAAGAGTTGATTCTTATGATCGTATTACAATATGTTCTTAAATTGGCAATTGAAGTTCTATTTGGGACTCCACTTGCCTACGCAACCATCAGATGGATAAAAAGTCGTATTGTAAACTCTTAACGGCTATTGATGAATAGATTCTGCATCATTCGCATAGAAGTGCAATTCATCAACATTTAGTCTGACTTTCAACCACTTAGCAATTCTTTCTGAGGTCTCGTCATCAATAACCTCTTCAGATTTGATAATTGCAACGAGGCATTTTCTCTGTCCCCAGTTGGATGTAACCACATTGGAGCCATTTGAGAGTAATAGCTCGGTAACTTGCGGATAGGTCGCTACCAACTCCTTAGCAATCTGCTCATAAGGGATTTGTTGCGATCTATACCCCTCAAGTTCTCTCTTCAAACTATCGATATCTGTGTTAAGTTTATTGATTATACCATCACTCCTCTCATAGATACTTTTTATAAATTCGCGACTATCATCCTCTGCACCTGTTGTATGCTCATTTATAACGATTTGGTCCTCTTTTAGATTGAAGTGTTTTGCACTTTCAAATATATTATTCCTATCGACATCACTAAGTTTATCACCTGTGAAGAATATCTCCACTTTAGATCCATCTGTGTGGTCTATATTATGATTATAAATGATTGATTTTCCGATAGTTCTATTACTTTCAACGAATGCAAGTGCCTTCTGCTCAAAATTAGTTTGACGCACCATTGTAATCGCAGAGAGAATACTTGGAACAATAAATAGTACGATTACAAAAGAGATTATTCTGTGTGTTCTGATACCCTTCTTCTCATCTTCAAACTCCTTCTCTCTAAATTTCAAATATTTGACTGTGAAGTAAGTAGCTAGGGCTATAAAAATACTATTGATACAGAATAGGTATAATGCTCCCACAAAATAGTGGAGATTTCCACTTGCTATACCGAATCCTGCTGTACAGAGCGGTGGCATCAAGGCAGTTGCAATTGCCACACCTGCAAATACTGTCCCCTTCTCCTTGCGACACTGTTCAAAAATACCTGCAAAACCACCAAAAAGAGCAATCAAGACATCATAGATGGTTGGATTTGTTCTGGCTAACAGTTCAGTCGGATTATTAAGTTGCAACGGAGTAATCAAAAAGTACAAAATTGATGCTATCAAGCTGATTATCACCATTGTAAGGAGATTTTTTGCGGACTCCTTCAATAGTTCGACATCCTTAATTCCCATTCCTAAACCAAGCCCGAAGATTGGTCCCATCAGTGGAGACACCAACATCGCACCGATAATGACAGGTATAGAGTTTATATTTAACCCCACAGAGGCAATTATCACAGAAAAGGCAAGAATCCAGGCATTAGGTCCGCGAAAATAGATATTTCCTCGGATAGATGCCTCGGCAGCATTTGTATCTATGTGGTCTGTAATATTCAGAAGGTTATTTATCTTAAATTTTTTCATACCAAATTTTTATGACAAATTTAGAAATAATTAAGCCATTTTTCGCAAAAAAAGAGAATACCGATTCAAAAGATCAATTTCTGAGTCCCATTTAGATATCCCTATCCTTGAAACTCGAAATCAAACCTCTCGATTCGGTATCTTTCAATTCTTAATCTCCGATCTATTTCTGCAGATATGACTTTAATGCATCCACATACTCTTCAAAGGCCGTTAAGCCAACTTCGGTGATTCTGCAAATAGTCTTTGGTTTTTTACCCTCAAACAGCTTCTCAACAGCAATATAACCTGCCTCGGCAAGTTTATCTATCTGAACACTCAAGTTCCCTGATGTAGCCTGCGTTGTCTTTTTAATATAGACAAAGTCTGCCTCAGTGAGATTGACCAAAATGGATATTATTGCCAATCGCAACTCAGAGTGCAACAGTGGATCGAGTCTCTTAAACATAATATTACTGTTTTCTGTTAGTGATATTTAGAATAATACCTGGTATTAGAAGTGTAATAAGTGCAGCACCAACCATCAACAACATTACATTGGCTCCTACTAAATAGGTAACAGCAACAGGTGCGACAATTGACATTAAAAAACCACCAACCGCAATAAACCAGTTTCTGAGAACAAGTCCGGTAAGTGCTGCTGCATAGCCAAGTATGATTGTAATTACCATTGTAATGTCGAATGGGATTAAAAGTGATCCGATAATCGCTATTGCTATTGCAATTCCGCCAAATGAGTTCCATATCTGTCCCAAAGTCTGACCAATTATTCCTTCATTTTTATTAGTACATTTCCTATTAAGGAAGAGCATTATAGTGCCGACAATGGCTGTCATCGCAAACCATAAGTAGTTCCAGGCAGGTTCTCCTGTTTTTGTCCACAAAGCCCATACTATAAGAGCTGTTAAGATTACTGAGGAGCCCCAAATAATAAGTGGTGTTCCTGCACTCTTTTCGAAATCTCTTCGACTCTTCATTATTGCTTCGCTAATAATTTGGAGACTTCTCTCCGGTGTAAATTCTTTGTTTTCCATTTTTCAATAATTTAATAGTTAAATCTGTTTTACCCCCCTTGCTTCGCTATGCGCATTCGCTGGGCAAAAGGTAGTAGTCTCGCGAAGACAGTGCAAATATAAACAGGTTTATTTTATAAACCAAATTATTTTATAACAATTTTTTTACTTTTTTTGAAATAAAATATTGTAGTGAAGAGGCATTTTTTTAACTTTACATTAAAGGTTAAATGATTAGTGATGAAAATATTCAGATCAATTTGGAATTTTTATGTAGATGGCTTCCGTCAAATGACCTGGGGAAGGCCTCTATGGGGATTGATTATACTGAAGGTGGTAATTTTGTTTTTGCTCCTCAGGTGCTTTTTCTTCAAACCCACCCTTGCTGGAAAGAGTGATGAAGAGAAAATTGAATATGTTAGTACACAACTAATTAACAATTAAATATATGATAGATTCTGCATTAATTGGCTGGTCAAGGGCACAGTTTGCTCTTACCGCCGGGTACCATTGGCTATTTGTTCCATTAACACTGGGATTGGCCGTGATAATGGCAACAATGGAGAGTATTTATGTTTATACCAAAGATGAGTTTTGGAAGCGTACTGCCAAATTCTGGATGAAAATTTTCGCCATAAATTTTGCAGTCGGAATTGCTACCGGAATCATCTTGGAGTTCGAATTTGGAACCAACTGGAGTAATTATTCTTGGTTTGTAGGAGATATTTTCGGGGCACCTTTGGCAATTGAAGGAATTCTGGCTTTCTTTATGGAGGCAACCTTCTTTGCGGTAATGTTCTTTGGTTGGGATAAAGTCAGCAAAAAATTCCACTTGGCAGCCACTTGGCTCACAGGTATTGGAGCTGCAATATCTGCTATTTGGATTCTTATTGCCAATTCTTGGATGCAACACCCTGTAGGAATGGAATTTAACCCAGATACTGTCAGACACGAAATGGTAGATTTCTGGGCTCTTGTTCTAAATCCTGTGGCAATAACCAAATTTTTCCACTCTGTCTTTAGCGGATGGATGACAGGAGCAATAGTTGTCATTGGAATAAGTTGCTGGTATCTTCTGAAAAAGCGAGAAACCCGATTTGCTCTCGCAAGTATAAAAGTTGCAGCAATTGTCGGAATTATTGGAACTTTTGCTGTGATGTTCAGTGGAGATCGCTCCGGCATTCACGCCGCCGAGTATCAACCTATGAAACTTGCTGCTGCAGAGGGACTTGAAACCGGAGGGCAAAGAGCGCCATTTTCAATTGTCCCGGGAGTGGAAATCCCGGGGATGTTATCTATTCTTGCCACACACGACATCAATGGTTATGTTCCTGGCATAAATGACCTTATCGAAGGTTATAGAGATGCAGATGGAGCAAAACATCCATCAGCCGAAGAGAAGATGGCAAGGGGAAAATATGCTTTGGATGCATTCAGAGAGTATCGCGAACTTAAAGATATTAATCCTGATTCAGCTGCAATTGCCAGAGCTAAATTGGAAGAGAATATCGATTACTTCGGATATGGTTATATTGATGATCCTAAAGAGTTGATACCGCCTGTTCCGATTGTATATTGGGCATTCAGAGTTATGGTTGGAGGAGGAACAATCCTTCTGCTTCTGATGTTCATTGTCCTATGGGCAGGATGGAAAAAACGCCTTACAGAGATGAAGTGGCTGCAATGGCTTGCTCTGTTATCTATTCCTTTGGTTTATTTGGCAGGTCAGGCAGGTTGGATTGTTGCTGAAGTTGGCCGTCAGCCGTGGGCTATTGAGGGGTTACTACCTGTCAAAGCTGCTGTATCAAGCGTTAGCGCTCAGTCTGTCCAGACTACATTCTTCCTTTTTGTTGCGATATTTACACTATTCCTCGCAATAGAGATACGTATTATGTTAAAGGCCATTAAAGAGGGCCCTGGAACTGAAATAAAGTAGGAGGATTTATTATGATTACTTACGGTTTTTTACAACATTATTGGTGGTTTCTTATTGCACTGCTTGCAGGAATCCTCATATTTTTATCATTTGTACAGGGTGGTAATGCACTTATTTTCATAGTCGGAAAAAGCGAAACAGAGAGACAATTGATTGTGAACTCTACGGGCAGAAAATGGGAATTGACATTTACCACATTGGTAACATTCGGAGGTGCATTCTTTGCATCATTTCCACTCTTTTACAGCACTAGTTTTGGCGGAGCATACTGGGTTTGGATATTGATTCTAATAACATTTGTTCTTCAAGCGGTCTCATACGAATTTCAGAGTAAAGCCGGCAACATATTGGGTAAAAGCACTTTCCGAGCATTTTTAACTCTAAATGGTTGCCTCGGCCCACTACTTATTGGCACCGCCGTAGGAACTTTCTTTACAGGATCTGACTTCCTGGTAAATAAAGATGCGGTGATGAATATCGCCTCCCCTACCATCAGCCGTTGGGGTAATGGTTGGCACGGTTTAGAGGCAGTAACCGTACCTTTTAATGTTGAGTTTGGTTTGATGGTAATGTTTCTATCAATTACACTTGGAGCTCTCTATATGATAAATAACATTTCAGATGAGAAATTAGACAAGAGACTTCGTAAAAGTGTAATCTTCTCTTTCATCGGTTTTCTTCTATTCTTTGTAGCTGTTGTTATTAATTTCATTATAATGGATGGATTTGCTGTCGATGAGAGTGGTATCGTATCAATGGAGAAGGGAAAATATTTCAATAATTTGATAGAGATGCCTGTTGTCTTGATTTTGCTTCTGATTGGTGCTGTGCTTCTGGTAACATCTGTTGTTTTGACAATTTTCAAAAAGAATTACAAAAAAGGAATCTGGTTTGCCGGACCGGGAACTATTTTAGCTGTAATTTCACTATTCCTAATAGTAGGCTATAATGGTACAGCATACTATCCATCGGTTGCAGATATTCAAGACTCCTTGACTCTATCAAATAGTTGTTCAAGTGAATTCACGCTTAAAACAATGGCGATTGTCTCTTTGATAATCCCATTTGTAGTGGCATATATTGCATATTTTTGGCGACAAATGGACAAAAAGTCGATAACCAAAGAGGAGTTGGATAATTCAGAAAAGTATTAAAATAATCTCTATTCTACAATAATCCAATTTCAAACACTATATTTGCAAGAATATTTGAATTATGAAAAAGTTGTTATTGACATTTGTAGCTTGTTTGCTATTTACTTGTGGAGTTTTCGCCCAATCACAAAATCAGGAAACTTACATTTACAGTAAGGTTAAATTTTATTTTTCAATCAACGGAAAATGTGACATCGTGGTAGATTATGGTCAGTTTGATGGCAAATTTATTCCTAAAAGCATAAGTGAATTATGCAATATGGATTATTTCAACTCAGAGATGGCTGCTATTAACTGGCTAAGCAGAAATGGTTGGGAGCTATATATGTATCGCCCAAGACTTAATGACGATACAGATTACGAAAGATACATTATGCGTATGAATGTGACCGGATTGTCAGAGGAGGAGATAAATAAACGCCTTGAGCCACTTAAAGGTATCAATTTCGTAGCACCACAAAATCGCGATGGATTATTTCTTTCTGAATAAAGATTAAAAGGATTATTCACCTATACACACTAAAGGGCTGTATTCTAATCATTTACTATGAATACAGCCCTTGATTTTTTTATTTATCACTTCTTCATCACTATTATGAAGCAGGTGAAAAGCAGTGCAAAAACCAATAGGTTCATTGCAGTCCTGCCAAGGATTGGATTTATTGCAGATCCTTTCGATTGCTTAAGTTTATACCAAGTCTTTACATGCAATGCGAGGTAAATCAAAGGAATAATCAAAGAGCCAGCAGGAAGCATAAGCCAAACCGGTGTCATGACGGCCATACCGATAAAACCAGAGAGAAGATAGGCAATACTCATGACTTTTCTGCCGAAAATAACTACTGTTGTGCGTTTGCCGACTGCAGCATCGTCTTCCATATCTCTATAGTTGTTGACCACAAGTACATTGGCAGCAAGGAGGCCGATTGTCAGAGATGTTTCAATGACGAGAGCTAATGAGTCCCATGATGAGGTCTGAAGATACCAAGTAAACACAACCGGTACGATTCCGAAAAATATTACCACTGCGATATCTCCCAAGCCATGATGTGACAAAGGATATGGTCCTGCACTATAAGCAAGTGCAAAACTAATTATCAGAATTCCTACTAAGATAAGCCACCATGGGCCATAAATCAGCATTGCACATCCGACTACTGCTGCAATTCCCAAAGTTATGAATGTTGCGGCTTTCATTGCCTTCGGGGCAATTTCACCTTCCGTCACACCCCTCCTGAATCCTGTACGCCCTCTTTTGTCAATACCATTTTTGAAGTCATAATATTCGTTGCCAAAATTTGCTGCAATCTGCGCAAGTATCGCAAATGCAAGGCACAGAATGGCCGGAGCCGCCCTGAAAGAGCCAACCAGAATAGCACATCCTATCCCGGCAATCACTCCTGAAATACTTACAGGAAGAGTTCTGAGCCTCATGGCCTCTATCCAGTGTTTTATCATAACGCTGCCTTTTTGCCTACATACATACGGCAGATGCCGAAAGTCATTGGAGTATGTTCCACTACTGCAAAGCCTGCGGACTTCATCATCCCGATGAAGTTATCAGGAGTTGGAAAGCGCAGTACTGATGCAGGGAGATATTCGTACGCACTACGATTTCCTGAAATGAGTCCTCCTATTGCCGGAAGAATTTTTAGAAAATAGATTTTATAGCACCAGCGTATTATAGCATTGGAAGGAACCGACAATTCAAGAATAACAAGTTTACCACCGGGGGCCAAGACCCTGAACATTTCGCTGAGACCAATATCAAGGTGTTCAAAATTGCGCACTCCGAATCCTACTGATATGCGATCGAATGTGGCATCGGGATATGGGAGTGATTCGCAATCTGCTACTGACAACTCAGCGGATACACCGGCTTTCACTATCTTTTCTCTGCCTATGTCCATCATCCCTTCAGATATATCTACTCCCATTACCACACTCCCCTGCGCTACTTTTTGAGCAATCTCGATTGTAAAGTCAGCTGTTCCGCAAGCAACATCGAGCACTTTCATCGGTTTGTCCACATCCACAATTTCACGGACAGCCATCTTTCTCCATCCCTTGTCGATATTGAGGGAAAGTATATGATTCAGTTTGTCATAGTCAGGTGCAATATTGTCAAATAGTTTTCTAATTCCTTCTTTATTTGCCATATTTATTTATGTTTTCTTCTGATTAATAATACGTTATCATATTCATCAGAAAGGGTACAAATCTCAACTTATCTATACAAATGTAAAAAAAATATATATTTATCAAAGATGCCTGGCACAATTGTACCAGACTTATATCTCTTAGATAAATTCGAATTTTGGTGAGAACTTAAAAGGCTTCTTCTGCTCTTTACCTATAACTTTGTTTATTGATTTTGGGCATTTCTATAAGATTTAGGTGACAATCCAGTCAAGCGTTTGAAGTATTTGCCGAAGACTGATTGTGATGGGAAATTGAGCTCATCACTGATTTCTTGTATGGTCATTGCTGTGGAAAGAAGCAGGGCTTTGCATTCGGTCAGAACATAATCTTCGATAATTTCAAGGGCGGTTTTTCCTGATACGTCCTTTACTACCTGTGATAGATGTTTTGTTGAGATGCATAACTTATCTGCGTAATAACCTATATTTCGCGCTGTCTTATAGTGTTCTCCAAGTGTGTCTATAAATGTCGCATAGATCTCATCCTGTCTTGTCGTACCTTTGATTTCTGTTGTCAGGTTGTGTTTCATGTGAGAATATCCATAGAACATGGCAAGGGTAAGGTGTCGGGCTGACTGAATCTTGAATTCTGAATGCGGTGACCTTGCAACATTGAGCAAAAGGTCATAATATTGACTGAACACATTAGGATCATTCTCAAAATTAATGATAGGATTGCTCAAAATTGATGTATATAGTGACTGAGCCTGTACTTCTGCAGAACCGGCAAAGAGTTTCTCCGTGAAAGATGGTGACATTACTATTGCTCTGCTTTCAAGGTCTTCTGAGCAACTAACCGATTCTATGGTCTGGCCATGCATAATAATCAAAACTGCAGGTGCCTTGATATGATATGACTTCATATTGATTATGCTCACAGCTTCGCCACGGTCGTAAATGATAGCCATTGACATGTCTACCTTGAAGGGATTTTTTCCTACGAATTTTTCTGCACGTATTGCGTTTGCATCCTCAATCATGAGAATGTCTGTTCCTATTCTATGGTCGGACGGAGTGATTTCTTCGATTCTATACCTCCACTTCAGATTTTTGATTTCCCCTTTCATACTATCAATAATTTTTATGATATAAAAATTTTGTGAAAGTCTGATAGCCGTTCGCTATCGCTCACTCTCACTATGATAATCGTTTGATATCGCCATTGGGCGAAAATATATCAAAGATTTATCATATTCGGTTTCATATTCGGTTTCATATTGCGTTATCATTAATACAAATCTACCAGAATTATTGGCTAATTGCACGTATTGATAGTTATTTTCCGGCTTTTATACCAATATATCTGTATTCTATACAAATCCATTATGATTTATCGCAATACCTTTGCATCGTGAAATCATAAGATATAAATGTCATGTGGAAGAATTATAGATTGAAGACAGGCAAAAACGAAGAGAAAGTAGTCAATGCCTATAAGAAGATTGAAGATGGTGTAGTTCGAGGATACCAAACAGTAGAAAATGCTGTAGTGGATACTTATAAGAAGATCGAGGGTAAGTTTGTAGAGACGTTTCTGGAGGAGATTCCAGAGAATAATGAATAAAAATAATGTAGAGATGAAAAAAATTTTAATCGTTTTATGTGCTCTGGTATTTTCTGGAGCAGTGCTCGTTGCACAAGAAGTGAACTCAACTAAGGATACCTTGGTGGTGGTAGTTAAACATGAATCTGAGGATGGTTTCTTTGAGATAGTCGGTAAACCCTTCAAAAAAGGTTACAAGGCTGTGGAGAATGCTGTAGTCGGCGGATATAAGGCTGTAGAAAACGCCGTGGTTGATGGTTACAAGGCAACTGAGAATGCTTTTGTGGAGCCATTCACTGACACAGTGACTGAGAGCATAATGTATAGGCATGGATATCGTGCAGACGTTGAACTCTCTTGGGCAAATCCCAACCATTGGGGTAT
>X40_Bactrian_Camel__coassemble_1_pt1 | contig 62276 bp, 43 predicted proteins | sample X40_Bactrian_Camel__metabat2_high_PE_006 | metagenome-assembled genome bin X40_Bactrian_Camel
ATATATTTGTCTTGATTTATAATTGACTTTATTATGATATTTGATTTTCAACCATTGATTAATATATTACTTGAGATATCACCATATCTCTTGTTAGGATTCTTTATTGCCGGAGTTCTACACGTTTTTGTCCCTAATAAATTTTACACTAAATATCTTGGTAACAATTCGTTTGGTAGTGTTGTTTATGCAGCACTATTTGGAATTCCATTGCCTCTATGCTCATGCGGAGTAATCCCTGTTGCAACATCACTTCGCAAAGAGGGTGCATCAAAGGGTGCTACCACCTCATTTCTGATTGCAACTCCTCAAACAGGAGTAGATTCTATTATTGCAACATACTCCGTTTTGGGGCTTCCATTTGCTGTAATTCGCCCTGTTGTTGCACTTATAACATCGCTTTTCGGCGGGGCAATGGTTAATATTTTTGATAAAGACAGTTCTGATAATCCTACTGTAAGTGAGTGTAAATCAGGGTGTTGTGAAGCTACAGGCAAATCCCGTAACAAACTGATAGAGATATTCAAATATGGATTTGTAGATATGCTTCAGGATGTCGGTAAAAGACTCATTTTCGGCATCATAATGGCTGCAATTATCACCATTTCTGTGCCTGATGGAGCTTTGACAATTCTCTCAGACAAACCTTTGTTATCTATTCTTCTTGTGTTGATTGTCTCTGTGCCAATGTATGTTTGTGCAACCGGATCTATTCCAATCGCTGCAGCCCTGATACTCAAAGGATTGACTCCCGGAGCTGCTTTGGTTATGTTAATGGCAGGACCGGCAATTAACATAGCATCTATTTTGGTGGTAAGTAAGGTTTTAGGGAAAAAATCAATGGCTATCTATCTGATTTCCATAATTTTAGGAGCAGTGGCATCTGCACTTTTTATTGACTACCTCTTACCGATGGAATGGTTTGATACAATTGGAAATATTGCAACCTCTTGTGCTACAACTCCATTATGGAAAATTATAGCTACTATTCTCTTTATTGCTCTGTTAATCAATGCATTTGTGCAAAAATACATTAGTTCCAAAAAGAAAAAAGTCACTATGGAAAGTGTGAAAAAAATCAAGGTTTATGGAATGAGTTGCAACCACTGTAAAGCGAGTGTAGAGCGTGCAGTTTCGAAAGTTCCTACAGTTACTAAAGCTGAGGTAGATCTTGCCTCTAAAACTCTCTATATTGAGGGTGAAATCTCTGACCAAATGGTAAAAGAGATTATCGAAGATCTTGGTTTTACAATGGAGTAATATCTAATCTGTAGCTCAACGTCATTGCTGGGCGATAGCCCGGCAATCTGTTGAGTGTCAGTGCGTTATAGTAAAAACAGATTCCCGAGGCAAGCTCGGGAATGACTGTATATGAAGCTCGGGAATGACGATATTGTATGTTCCTTGTGAGTGAAGGTACCGGGAATGACGGTATTGTATTTCTACAGATACAGTTTATCCTATCGGCTCTCGACCCATTTGCGGGCATTGATGAACATTTCAATCCAAGGGGTAACCTTATCTTGAGATAGTTCAGCAGGGTAGTATGGCCAGTTCCAAGGACGAAGACATCTCTCTGGGTGAGGCATCATTGCAAGGTGACGACCATCATCACTACATATACCTGCACAAGCTTCTGGCGATCCATTAGGATTTGCAGGATAGCTGTTGTAGTTATATTTAAGAGCTATGTTGTAGTTCTCAACAGGAGTAGGGAAGTCGAACTTACCTTCACCATGAGCCACCCAAATACCTAATTTTGAGCCGGTTAGAGATTTCAACATTATTGACGGACTATCAGTTACAGTGACACCTACAAAGCCACTTTCGAACTTGTGAGAGTTGTTGTGCTTCATCTTTGGCGCAGACTCTCTCTTGTTAGGAGTTACCAAACCGAGTTCGGTCATCAATTGACAACCGTTACAGATACCTAAACTTAAAGTATCCTCTCTTGCATAGTAGTTCTCTATAGTTGTACGTGCCTGCTCATTGTACAATAATGCACCTGCCCATCCCTTTGCAGATCCTAATGTATCTGCATTTGAGAATCCTCCGACAAATACTATCAAACGAACATCTTCAAGTTTTTCATCACCACTAATCAAATCGGTTGTATGAACATCTTTTACATCAAAACCGGCAAGATAAAGGGCATATGCCATCTCTCTGTCTCCATTTGATCCCTTTTCACGAATAATGGCAGCAATTGGTCTCTCTTTGACTTCAGGAACAATATTGCCATTAAATTCCGGCGAGAATTTATACTCAAGTGGTTGATTTTTATAATTGTCAAATCTTGAAGTTGCACACTCTTTTCCTGATTGGCGTTTATCGAAAAGATATGAAGTTTTGTACCAAACATCTCTGTAAGCATTGATATCAAATGAAAGATTATGTCCATCTACAGTAATTTCCAACTCTCTCTTGCTTTGATAACTACCTAATTTACAAGCATATACACCGATATTTGAAAGATCTGTTCCACTCTTAACCTGAAGCACAACACCAGGTTGTTCACTAAATAGTGAAGCCAATGGTGCAGAGCCAAAATCCAATTTCATACCGCCACAACTTTTAGCAAATGCCATTTCAAGAAGAGTTGTAATCATACCACCTTGAGATACATCGTGACCAGCAAGAACAATACCCTCATCAATAAGATTTTGAACAGCATTAAAGCTATTTTTGAAGTATTCTGCGTCAATTTCAGGAATATCATTACCTACTAAATTCAATGTCTGATAATATGCACTTCCACCCAAAGCAAAGTTAGAATTCTTAACAAATGGAATGTAATAGAAATCAGATTCAACACTCTGCATTGCTGCTTTAACAACTTTAGAGACATCTTTTACTGCAGCAACTGTCGATACAATTAGAGTACCCGGTGAAAAGACCTTGCTTCCATCAGGGTATTTTTGAGTCATCGACATTGAATCTTTACCTGTTGGGATATTGATTCCCAATGAGATAGCAAAATCGCTTGCTCCCTTGACTGCTTTATATAGTCTGGCATCTTCTCCACTGTTTTTAGCAGGCCACATCCAGTTAGCACTCAAGGATACACTTCTTATCTTATCTTTTAACGGAGCAAATACAACATTTGTAAGGGCTTCGGCAATAGCCATTTCAGAGCCCTTTGCAGAATCAATCAATGCGACTGTAGGGGCAGATCCGATAGAGGTAGCAATACCCTCTTTATCTTCATATCCAATAGCTGTAACACCTAAATCGTTGATAGGTAATTGAATATCTCCTGCACATTGTTGATTGGCAACCAAGCCCGTAACCGAACGGTCAACCTTGTTTGTAAGCCAATCCTTACAAGCTACAGATTCAAGTTGAAGTAGTTTCTCTACTCTGCTATATATCTCATTATCAGATAGTTGCGAAGATTCTTCACCTTTGTAACTCTCTTCTACACTATTATCGGTAATTATAGTTTTAGGAGTTTTGCCAAGCATATCTGCAATTTGAAGGTCAATAGGTTTTTTACCTGTTTTACCATCAACAAGTGTAAAATTATCCTCTCCTGTTGCCTCACCAATTACATAGAAAGGTGCTCTCTCTCTCTTTGCAATCTTCTCCAATAATGGAACATCTTCATCCTTAAGAACAAGTCCCATTCTCTCTTGACTCTCATTTCCAATAATCTCTTTTGCAGAAAGTGTAGGGTCACCAATAGGTAATTTAGAGATATCGATTGTACCACCACAATCCTCTACAAGTTCTGAAAGACAATTTAGGTGGCCACCTGCACCGTGGTCGTGTATAGAGACAATAGGATTGTTACTGCTCTCAGAAAGAGCTCTGATTGCATTGTAAGCTCTCTTTTGCATCTCCGGATTTGATCTTTGTACTGCGTTGAGTTCGATTGAGTTATCATATTCTCCGGTAGCAACAGACGATACAGCTCCACCGCCCATACCGATACGGTAGTTATCTCCGCCAAGAAGTACAACTTTATCCCCTTTAACAGGGCTATCTTTCAAAGCATCAGATTTTTTTGCATAGCCAATTCCGCCGGCAAGCATTATCACTTTATCGTATCCTAAATCTTTATCATTCTCTTGGTGCTCAAAGGTTGTCAAGGAGCCACAGATAAGTGGCTGACCAAATTTGTTACCAAAATCGGATGCACCGTTTGATGCCTTAATTAAAATCTCTAAAGGAGTCTGATACAGCCATTTACGAGGTGGAATCGAACTCTCCCAAGGGCGTTCACCCTCTTCAAAACGAGGATATGAAGTCATATACGCAGCAGTTCCTGCAATAGGGAATGATCCTTTACCTCCTGCAATTCTATCGCGAATCTCTCCACCACTACCTGTCGCAGCACCATTAAATGGCTCAACTGTAGTAGGGAAGTTGTGAGTTTCTGCTTTAAGAGAGATAACAGTCTCTTGTTCATCTAATTGGAAGAAATCTGCCTTTGAACCATCTTTAGGATGGAACATCTTGACTTTCGGTCCCTCAATAAATGCACAATTGTCTTTATATGCAGATACAATAGAGTTTGGATTCTGAGCAGATGTCTCTTTAATCATCTTAAATAGTGATGATTCCATCTCTTTTCCATCAATGATAAAGGTACCGTTGAATATTTTATGACGACAATGCTCTGAATTAACCTGTGAGAAACCAAATACTTCAGAATCGGTCAATGCTCTGCCGATTTTAGCACTTAAATCCTCCAAATATTTAATCTCTATATCAGAGAGAGCTAGTCCCTCTTGTTTGTTATATTCGTGAAAATCAGTGATATAGATAATTTCTTGTGGCTCTTTATCGACTGTAAAAATTGATTGATCCAATTTAGAGTAAACTCTTTGTAACATTCTATCATATTGAACATCAGCACTTTGCACAGGGAAGAACTCCTCAATTCTCTCGATGCCATCAATCTTCATATTGCGCGTAATCTCTACTGCTGTAGTACTCCAAGGGGTAATCATCTCCTTTGTAGGACCAACAAAATATCCCTCAATGAAATTGCAGTCAAGATAATCTGCCTTATCAAACAACCATGAGAGAGCATTAATTTGACTCTCATTCAAAACAGAACTACAGTTCAAAGCTATAACAGAACCTGAATTACTCTTAAAAAATTTAATCATACCTCAATCAATTTATCCCGCGAAAGTAGTAAAAAAAGGGGAATTTTCTAACTGCATAACACCATTTATATAAATATCAGAACTTTTTCCCATTTTTGCATATAAAAATTGATTAAATATGGATGAAAAACTATACAAAAAGGAGTTGGAATTTATCTACAATTTATTTCCATCTTATCAAGTGGTAGGAGAGAGAGCATATAAACCTGGATTAGAAAATATCACAGAATTTGATTCATATCTTGGGAACCCTTCTAAAAAATTCAAATCAATTCATATTGCAGGTACAAATGGCAAGGGTTCCACTTCTCACTTTCTTGCATCTGTTTTTGCAGCAAACGGATATCGTACAGCACTATATACATCACCTCATCTAAAAGACTTCAGAGAGAGGATAAAGATTTGTGATTCAGATGGTTACCAAATGATTACAAAAGAGTTTGTCTATGATTTTCTAACTAAACACAAAGAGTATTTCATCGAACATAATCTCTCTTTTTTTGAAATAACTACTGCACTTGCCTTTGAATATTTCTCAAAATCTGATATTGATATTGCAATAATTGAGACAGGTTTAGGCGGAAGACTTGATTCTACAAATATCATCAATCCTCTTCTCTCAATTATAACTAATATCGGATTTGATCATTGTCAATATCTTGGAGGATCTTTAGAGGAGATTGCCGTAGAAAAGGCAGGGATAATTAAAGAGGGTGGAAAGGTTCTTATCGGAGAGGCAAATTATAATTGCTCACAAATATTTAAGTGTATTTCAAGAGAGAAGGGTGCCAATATCACTTTTGTAGATCAAACTCAGGAGGTAGATCTATCAGATTATGATCTCCAGGGCAGTTATCAGAAATTTAACATTAACTGTGTGAAAAGTGCATTGAAAATTATTGAAGAAATAGGATATTCCTTTGATAATCAATTGGTTGAGTTTGGATTGAAAAATGCTTCCAAAAGGACAGGACTTAGAGGAAGATGGGAGATATTGGCTCAAAATCCGACAGTAATTTGCGATACAGGACACAACTCTCACGGATTGCGTCATGTATTTGATCAACTGACAGAATTATATAATGAAAAGTGTTATGACAAGTTCTATATAATTTTTGGAACAGTTGTAGAGAGAGATTTGAATTCTATTCTTGAAATTATGCCGAAATTTCCAAAATACTTAATTACCAAAGCTGATAACCACCGTGCACTTGAACCAGAAATTCTTGCAAACTTATTATCAGATGCCGGCTATGATGTAGAGGTCTGTAAATCACTTGATTCCTCTATCGATAGGGCACTTGATATGGCAAAATCTAATGATTTACTCTTCATTGGAGGCAGTACTTATTTGGTTGCGGAGAGTGATTTTTCAAGAAAATAATTATATTTGTATTAAATAGGTGAAATTTTTAATTTTTATAGATATGAAAAAATTACTATTATTTACAACGTGTTTAGTAACACTGACATTATCAAGCTGTAATTTTGAGATAGAAAATAAAATTACAGAGCTGGAAAAAAGAGTTTTGGCATTGGAAAAATATACTGAAACTCTTAATGCTAACATATCAACTCTTCAAACTCTTGTTGATGCACTAAACGAAAATGATTATGTGACCGCTGTAACTGATTATTATGAAGATGGAGAGTTGGTTGGTTACAAAATATCCTTCAAAAAATCTGAAGATGCAATTATCTATTTAGGTCAAGATGGACAAGATGGTGTTGATGGTAAGATTCCTTATCTTGGAATAGCACAAGACACCGATGGATTATATTATTGGACAATTGCTTATGGTGATGAAGATCCTGAATTTCTATTGGATGCTTTAGGCAAGAAAATTCTTGCTATAGGCCAGGATGGAGAAGATGGTCAGGATGGAGAGGATGGTCAAGATGGTCAGGACGGCGCAGATGGAGAGAATGGTCAAGATGGTCAAAATGGACAGGATGGCAAAAATGGTATCACTCCTCAATTAAAAATAGAGGAAGGATTCTGGTACGTCTCTTATGACAATGGCGCAACCTGGAATAAACTTGGCGAATCAACCGGCGAAGTTGGAGATAATATCTTCGAAAACATTGACACAACAAACCCTGACTATGTAATTTTCACAGTTAAGAATGTTGGTACAATTAAAATTCCTACTTGGGGTGCGTTTGAAAAATTATCTGCAAAGATTGACTCAATCAACACCAACTATCAAACTCTTGCAAAAACCATTGAGGATATGAAGAGAGAGAGCTACATTACCAATATTACAACCAATAAAGATAGTGAAGGTAATGTAGTCAGCTACACTTTCCACTTTTCAGATGATAACTTCTATACAATCCAAAATGGTATAAAAGGTGATACGGGCGATATTCCGTCATTAAGTATCAAGAGAGATGAAGATAGTATTTTCTATTGGGTTATTGGTACAAAAGTTATCAACGAATCAGGCGAAGAGACACTTCAATACGATTGGATGTTGGATCAGGATGGAAACAAAATCCAGGCAGCCGCAACCAATGGAATCAATGGTCAGACACCTTATTTAAGTATCAAAAAGGATAGTGATGATTACTATTACTGGACAATCAAATGGGGCAATGAAGAGACTCAATGGCTTTTAGATGACAATGGTCACAAAGTCAAAGCAAACAGTACAGATGGTGTTCAATTCTTCGAAAGTATAGATACATCAAACGATAGTTATGTTGTGATGACCTTGACAAGTGGTGAAATAGTAAGACTTGTTAAGTACGAAGCATACGAGAGTCTTAAATCAAATGTTAATAAAATCTCTGACAACCTTCTTACATTGACAACTTTGGTAACTTCTATCAATTTGAGAACATACATCAAAGAACTTACCCCAATCATATCTGAATCAGACACAATTGGTTACAAGATTGTGTTATCTGATAACAGAGAATTGAATCTTTACAATGGTGTTGATGCAGTTGCACCAAAAATCAGCGTTGCAAAGGGTGAAGATGACAGATATTACTGGACTGTTCAATATGGCAGTATGCCTGTAGAGTGGATTCTTGACGAAAATGGTAATAAACTTATTGCAGAGGCTCAAGATGGAGCACCCGGACTTACTCCTGAACTTATCGTTGAAAAGGATATTGATGGTATCTATTATTGGAAAATCAAGATAGGTGAGACAAGTAATTGGATTACAACATCTGATGGAGTTACAAAGATTCAGGCTATGGTGTCAACCTCTGGCGATCTTGTCGGCACATCATTCTTCCAAAGCGTTACAGCAGATGAAGACTTCCTTACAATCGTTCTTGCCGGTTCAGAGGATCAATTTACATTGCAATTCTACAAAGAGTTTGAACTTAAATCTCTTACAGTGACAGATTATACGGGTAATGTATTTACAATGACCGGCAATTCATTAGATATTATCAATACTTTGACTGCTACCTCTTACGTAGTTAGCTTTACTATTGACTGCACATACACAGTACCAAGTGTTGAATATGTAACAACATCTACTATAAGTGCATACAATCTTGCAGTTCTAACTAACGATGATACAAGCACTCACACAGGCAGTTTCAATATTCTATCTCCTCTGCAAGTGGGTATTAATGACAAAATTATCCTATTCTTCTCTGATAATGCAGGTAAAACTGCAGTAAGAACAATTTACTTTAAATAATGGCAGTTATGAAAGTTTTGAAATATATACTGATATCAATTCTCCTCACGACTGCTTTGACAAGTTGTAATAAGGAGAATTGGGAGAGAATCGAAGCAATCGATGCAAAGGTTACCAAACTGGAGGCCTTGTGCGATCGGATGAATAGCGATATCATCAATTTACAGGAACTTGTAAATACTCTTAATGAAAATATCTTTGTCAGAAGTGTGACAAAGGTAAACAAAGACTCACACGATGGTTATGTTATCCTTTTCAGCAATAATAAAAAGGTGACTATCTATTCAGGCCATAATGGAAAGGACGGATATAATGCAACTACACCAATTATTGGCGTTAAGAGACATACCGATGGCTATTATTATTGGACTGTTACCATCTATGACACTGAAACTTTTATCGTTTCAAGTGATGGAAAGATGATCAGGGCTCAGGCGAAGAATGGTAAAAATGGTAAAGATGGAGAGGATGGAGAAGATGGAGAAAATGGTCAAGATGGCCAAAATGGTCAAGATGGAACAAATGGAGAAAATGGCCAGGACGGTATCACTCCTCAATTAAAAATCGAAGATGGTTTCTGGATGATATCTACCGACAATGGAGAGCACTGGACCAAACTTTCAGAAGCTACAGGCGAGGATGGTATCTCATTCTTTAAGAGTGTAACTTTCGATAATTCAAATGGTTATGCAATTTTCACTCTACACAACGGAGAGGAAATTAAGGTAGTCCTTTACGACTATATGATGAAGCAACTTTCTGATTTGGAGTATTATGTTAACAGTTGGATTGACTTTATCAATAGAACTATCAATGATATCAACTCTTATGATTATATCACCGGTATTGAATACGTTGTAGAAGAGGGTGATACAGTTGCCACACAAGTCAATTTCTTCAAAGGAGAGCCGGTTATATTTAAGAAAGGAGATAAAGGCGATCCTACTCCTGAATTCACTATTGGAACCTTAGAAGTTGAAGGTGTAATCTACTGGACACTTAATATTACAGGCAGCGATCCGGTATTCCTAAGAGATTCTGCAGGTCAAAAAATTCAGGCAATTGGAAAGGATGGTGTAAATGGATCTGTTCCTTATGCAAAACCTGAACTTGACATCAATGACAATCATGTCTATTGGAAGATTTACTATGGAGATGGTACATCTGTCTGGCTATTGGATGATGAGAACAAAAAGATGAAGGTCAAAGGATATGATGCTGATGGCTGGCTATCATCGTTGGATGCTTCAAATGAGGATTATGTGACCTTTAACCTCTTTAGTGGAGAGGTAATTAAGATTCCTACTATTGAATATCACGAAAAGACCCAACTGATAATGGATCAGTGCAATTCAGATATTCTTGATTTAGTGGCAATAATTTCAGTTTTAGATGAAACAGATATCTATTTCACTGATGTAAAGAGTGTTGAAATTGATGGCAAAGTTGCTTATCAGGAGATATTCCTCAATGATGGTACCTCTTTCAAAATTTATAATGGTAATAGTTCCGATGATCTTCTTGTTGAGACTCTCACACCTATCATTTCAGTGAAACAATTTACTGATGGCAATTACTATTGGACAATCAAGTTTGGAGATAACAGAGAGGATTGGTTACTTGATCAAGATAATAAAATGATCAAAGCAATAGGTAAAGATGGTGCAGACAATACTACAAACTATCCTGTAATCGGTATTAAAAATATTGATGGAGTTGATTACTGGACCATTACTGTTGGAACAACTCTAACCTATCCATTAGATGAGGATGGTAATAAAATTCCTGTTCAACTTGATGTAACATTAGACCAGATTTATGGCTCTGATAATCTGATTTTCAAGAGTGTAACAGCGAATGGTGATTATCTGATAATTGAACTTCTAAATGGTACCCAGTTCAAGTTATTCCGTCATAAAGAGTTCAAAGTCAGCATCTTATCTTATCCTCAAACACCTGTAAAGGTAGATGAAACATTTGATGTGACGCTTAAAATCGAAGGCGTTTATGCTACACCGCTCGTAGATTTCTTCTCGAATGATATCTATTCAACATCAATAGAGACTCAAGAAGATAGCGAAACAAAGATCTGGACATCAAATATGCAATTCAAACTTGCAAAAGAGATTGAATCAACTACCGAGTTGAAGATTCTTGTTACAGATGGTAAAGATAAATTGATTATTAAGACCATCGTAATAGAAATTGAAAATCAAGATATAGCTGAATAAGGTCTTGGACATCTATTTATTAATAATCTCGGCTCTTCTGCTCCTTTGTTCTATTATATTTTTCATAATAACATATAGTAGAATAAGGAGCAATGGGAGAGCTGTGGATAGAATCAAAGATGAAATCTGGGAGAGTAATAGTTCTGTTAAAGAGGTTATGAATCTCAGATTTGATCTTAATGAGAAACTCCTCTCCGATAAGATATCCCTCATTGACAAGAGTATCGATGAGAGATTATCCTCGCTTGAGAAGTCACAGACACAACTCTCACAACAGACAAAAGAGAGACTTGCAATAATCCAATCTACTGTTGATGAAAAGTTGGAAAAGACTCTGAATGAGCGTATTAGCAAAAGTTTTGAGTTGGTTGGAAGACAACTTGGAGAGGTTCAAAAAGGACTTGGAGAAATGCACACTCTCGCACAGGATGTTGGAGGGCTGAAACGTGTTTTAAGTAATGTTAAGATGCGTGGTGGCTTTGGTGAGGTGCAACTCTCTCTATTGTTAGAACAACTACTTGCTCCAGGACAATATGAAAGAAATGTAAAGACCAAAAGCAGTGGCAATAATTTTGTTGAATTTGCAATAAAACTGCCGGGTCAGGGAGATGACTCTGTCGTATGGCTTCCGATAGATGCCAAGTTTCCGAAAGATGTTTATGAATCTCTTTTAGATGCATACGATCTATCTGATACTCAACTGATTGAGACTTCTCAAAAAGCTCTCTACGATGCTGTGCGCAAGTGTGCCAAAGATATAAGTGAAAAATATATTGAGGTACCTTATACAACCGATTTTGCAATAATGTTTCTTCCTTTCGAAGGAATTTACGCCGAAGTTGTCCGTTCGGCATCTTTCCTTCAGGAGATTCAAAACAGGTATAAAATCATTGTTACAGGGCCTACAACACTTGCAGCCATACTTAACAGTCTTCAAATAGGTTTTCGCACTTTGGCAATTCAAAAAAGGAGCAGCGAAGTGTGGCAAATTCTTGGTGCAGTAAAGAGTGAATTTTCAAAATTTGGCGGTCTTATAGATAAGGCACAAAAGAAGATTAAGTCCGGCATAGATGATCTCGACGACTTAGTCGGTGTAAGGACCCGTCAAATAGAAAGTAAACTGAAAGATGTCGAATCTATAGACGAAATTACCGCTTCAAAGATTTTTAACGACACTATTCCATATCTAAGTGAAAAAAATAGCGAGGAATAGAAATATTTTTTCTCTCTATAAATAATATTGACTATTTTTGCTTGATTAAAAAAATAGTTAAATGCAAAAATCAATTCAAGAAAGGACAAAAGCAACTCTTCTTTTGTCTAATGGCCTTAAATTCGAGGGCTTTTCTTTTGGATATGACCATTTTGCCGAAGGCGAAGTAGTATTTGACACAGCGATGGTCGGATATCCTGAATCATTGACAGATCCATCTTTTGCAGGACAGATTCTCTGCATCACTTATCCTCTTATCGGCAACTATGGTGTACCTGAAGATAAAATTATCGAAGGTATTTCGCAGTTTTATGAATCAGACAAAATCTATATCAAAGGTTTGATAATCACCGAGTACTCTTATGATTACAGCCACTGGAGCGCTCTAAAGAGTCTTGACCAATGGTTGCAAGAGCACAAAATAGTGGGTATCTATGGTGTAGATACAAGAGAAATAACAAAAGTTTTAAGAGATGAAGGATCAATGTCCGGAACAATTATTACAGAAAATCATACACAGCCAGAGTCAGTGGCAACATTGTCAGACTCTTTGATTGCATCTGTAAGTTGTTCAGAGCCAATTATTTACAATAAAGGTGGGGACAAAAGAGTAGTTCTTCTTGATTGTGGTGTAAAGCATACTATTTTAAGAGCTCTTTCTCAAAAGAATATTGAGGTCGTAAGAGTTCCTTACAACTACAGATTCAATGACTCTGACTTTGGAGAAATTGATGGTTTGTTGATTTCAAATGGTCCCGGTAATTGTGATGACTGTGAAGTTGCAATAGCAGAGGTTAAGAAATTTATGACAACTGAAAAGCCAATTCTTGGAATTGGAATGGGAAATCTTCTATTGGCAAAAGCAGCAGGAGCTGAGGTTGTAAAACTTAAATGCGGTCACAGAGGACCAAATCAACCTGTCAGAATGGTAGGCACTGAGAGATGTTTCATCACTACTCAATGTCACGGATATTCTGTTGATAGTCAAACTCTTCCATCAGATTGGAAAGAGACTTTCATCAATTTGAACGACAATTCAAATGAGGGAATAAGCCACTTTGTCAAACCATTTGTAGGTGTTCAATTCCATCCTGAAGGAGTTTCCGGACCTATAGATACAAAATTCATTTTCGACAATTTTATTGAAAAGTTATGATTGATACAACTATTAAAAAAGTCTTGCTATTAGGCTCAGGCGCACTCAAAATTGGTGAAGCCGGCGAGTTCGATTACTCTGGTTCACAAGCACTTAAAGCAATGAGGGAGGAGGGTATCTCCACAGTTCTTATCAATCCTAACATTGCAACTGTTCAGACCTCTGAAAAAGTAGCCGATAAGATTTACTTCTTACCGGTAACACCATATTTCGTAGAGAAAGTTATCCAAAAAGAGAAACCTGATGGAATTTTATTGGCATTTGGTGGTCAAACTGCATTGAATTGTGGTGTTCAGCTATATGAGCAAGGCATCCTTGAAAAATATCAAATCAAAGTTCTTGGTACTCCTGTTCAGGCAATTATGGATACAGAAGACCGCGACCTCTTTATTAAAAAACTTGACGAAATTGATGTCAAGACAATTAAGAGTCACGCAGTTGAATCTGTAGAGGCAGCAAAACAGGCAGCCAAAGACCTTGGTTATCCTGTTATTATTCGTGCTGCGTATGCTTTAGGAGGTTTGGGTAGTGGATTCTGTGATGATGAAGAACAACTTGAAGTTTTAGCAGAAAAATCATTCTCATACTCTCCTCAAGTCTTAGTTGAAAAATCACTAAAGGGCTGGAAAGAGATTGAATATGAGGTAGTTAGAGATAAATATGACAACTGTATTGCTGTTTGTAATATGGAGAATTTCGATCCACTTGGTATTCACACAGGTGAAAGTATCGTTGTAGCTCCTTGTCAAACACTTACAAGTCACGATATAAATCTTCTTAAAGAGTTAGCAATCAGAATAGTAAGACACGTAGGTATAGTAGGTGAGTGTAATGTACAGTTTGCTTACGATCCATATTCTGACGATTACAGAGTTATTGAGGTAAATGCACGACTCTCTCGTTCATCTGCCCTTGCATCAAAAGCAACCGGTTATCCATTGGCTTTCGTCGCAGCAAAAATTGGTCTGGGTTATGGTCTATTTGAATTGCAAAATTCAGTTACGAAGATTACACCTGCCTTTTTTGAACCGGTGTTAGACTATGTAGTTTGTAAGATTCCACGTTGGGACTTGACAAAATTCCACGGAGTATCTCGCGAAATCGGAAGTAGTATGAAGAGTGTTGGCGAGGTTATGGCCATCGGACGCACTTTCGAAGAGACTATACAAAAGGGTTTAAGAATGATTGGTCAAGGTGCTCACGGCTTTGTTGCAAATAAAGAGATTGTAGTCCCTGATATAGATAAAGCTTTGAGAGAACCAACCGATAATAGAATTTTCGTAATCTCTAAAGCATTCCAAAAGGGCTACACTATCGATCATATCCACGATCTTACAAAGATTGATAAATGGTTCTTACACAAACTATATAATATAGTATTGACATCTAAAGAGTTGGCTAACATCAACTCAACTGATGATTTAAGTAAAGAACTTCTATTGTTAGCGAAACAACAGGGCTTCTCAGATTTCCAAATCGCCAGATTGATTTACAAAGACAAGTACGATATGGACGAAGCTGTAGATTTGCTAAGAAATTATCGTAAATCTCATAATATCAAGCCGGTGGTTAAACAAATAGATACTTTGGCAGCTGAGTACCCTGCAGTAACAAATTACCTATATTTAACTTACAATGGCACTGCCAATGACATTGAATGTCAAGATGATAAACAGTCAATAATTGTCTTGGGCTCAGGTGCTTACCGTATTGGTAGTTCAGTAGAGTTCGACTGGTGTAGTGTAAATGCTTTGCAGACAATTCGTAACTCCGGATATAGAGGTGTAATGATCAATTACAACCCTGAAACTGTATCTACAGATTATGATATGTGCGACAGACTCTATTTTGACGAACTTACATTCGAAAGAGTTATGGATATCTACGAATTTGAAAATCCTCACGGAATTGTAGTATCAGTGGGAGGACAAATTCCTAATAACCTCGCTCTAAGATTGTACGAAAATGGTCTTAATATCTTAGGTACATCAGCAACTTGTATCGATAAAGCAGAGGATAGACACAAATTCTCATCAATTGTAGATAAATTGGCAATTGATCAGCCAAAATGGAAAGAGTTAACCTCTCTCGATGATGTGCATCAATTTGTTGACAGTGTCGGTTTCCCTGTGTTAGTTCGTCCATCTTATGTGTTATCAGGTGCAGCAATGAATGTTTGCTCTAACTCAAACGAGTTGGTAGAGTTCCTGAAACTCGCTGCAGATGTATCTAAAAAACATCCTGTTGTAGTTTCAGAATTTATACAAGATGCAAAAGAGATAGAGTTTGATGCTGTTGCTGACAAGGGAGAAGTTGTGGCATACGCAATTTCAGAACATATTGAGTTTGCAGGAGTTCACTCTGGTGATGCAACAATTCAGTTCCCTCCTCAAAAACTATATGTCGAAACTGCTCGCAGAATCAAGAAGATTGCCAAGAAGATTGCTGCAGAATTACAAATTTCAGGACCTTTCAATATGCAATTCCTTGCCAAAGAGAATGATATAAAGGTTATCGAGTGTAATTTAAGAGCATCAAGAAGCTTCCCATTCGTTTCTAAAGTATTGAAAATCAATTTCATAGAGTTGGCAACAAAGATTATGATCGGTGAGCCGTACGAGATACCTTCAAAGAGTGCATTTGACCTTGATTACGTTGGTATAAAGGCATCTCAATTCTCATTCTCAAGACTTCAAAAGGCCGATCCTGTTTTAGGAGTTGATATGGCATCTACAGGTGAGGTTGGTTGTATTGGAGACGACACCAACGAAGCTGTTCTCAAATCTATGATCTCAGTTGGTTATACAATTCCTAAAAAGAACATTCTAATATCATCAGGTGCTGCTAAAAACAAAGCTGAACTTATCAATGCTTGTAAATTGCTTGCCGAGAATGGTTATAACTTGTATGCAACAGGTGGATCTCATCAATTCCTTGTAGATAATAACATTCCATCAACAAGAGTTTATTGGCCAACAGAGCCGGGACAATATCCTCAAGCACTTGAAATGGTCCATAATAAAGAGGTGGATATGGTGATAAACATCCCTAAAAACCTAACTCAGGTAGAGTTGGAGAATGGTTATAAGATCAGAAGAGCTGCTGTTGACTTCAATATTCCATTAATTACTAATACAAGACTTGCTTCTGCATTTATAATCTCTTTCTGCAATATGTCAATTGACGATATTCAGATTAAGAGTTGGGATGAATATTAATAGCTAATTATGTTTTTAGATATATTACAACTTGTAGCTGGAATTATAATGATATTAAATGGTGCAAATGCACTTGTTGATAACTCTTCTATAGTTGCAAGAAAGTTTGGAATTTCAGAATTTGTTATCGGTATCGTTATCATTGGTATTGGAACATCACTTCCTGAATTGACTGTCAGTTTGATGTCGGCATTTCAAGGTAAAGGTGATATGGCAATTGGTAATGTTGTAGGTTCTAATATATTTAATACATTTATGATATTGGGGGTAACTGCACTTATTTCTCCAATTAAATTTGAAAATAATAATATTAGAAAGGATGTGCCGTATGGTGTAATTGCGGCACTCCTTCTATTTATTATGTGTTTGGACAAAGTAGTTTTAGGAGCTCCTATAAATCAATTGAGCAGAGTAGATGGAGCAATACTATTCATACTATTTGCCCTTTACATTTACCTCTCATTCAAAAGTAATAAAGATAGTGTGCCACAAGTTGAGCAATCTATTGATAATCAAGCTGATAATAATAAATCCATCAAATTGGGGAAACCAATTATCCTAATAGTATTAGGTTTGGTATTTTTGATTCTTGGAGGTAGATTTTTTGTGAATGGTGCCTCATCTATTGCCAAAGTATTGGGAATTTCCGATGCTTTTATTGGTATCACAATCTTGGCAGGTGGTACATCACTTCCTGAACTTGCCTCTTGTGTAGTTGCTGCGCGCAAAGGAAAAGGTCAGATGGCACTTGGAAATATTATCGGATCAAACGTTTCAAATATATTTCTGATTCTCGGTGCCGGCTCACTAATAACTCCATTACAGCTAAATGGTATAGGTCTAATCGATTTAGGAATGGTGCTATTTGGCTCAATTGCTCTTCTGATTACAGCTTTCACATTTGTAAAGAAGAGTTTAGACAGATTTGAAGGTGGACTCTTTGTAGCTATCTACATCAGCTACATTATCTATCTTGCCTCTCAACTATAAATTAGAGGTTGAGATTCTATTTTTTATCAGATTCAATAATCTTTAAGAGCATCGCAACTGCCTCATCTTCAGGGACAGAACGAGCGACAACCTCTTTTTTTCTGTAAAGAGTAACCTTTCCGCCACCTTCGCCAACATATCCATAGTCCGCATCAGCCATTTCTCCCGGACCATTCACAATACAACCCATAATTGCAATTGTAACACCCTTTAAGTGGGCAGTTGCCTTTTTTACATCTTCTACACTCTTTTGTAAATTGTAGAGTGTTCTTCCACAACCGGGGCAGGAGATATATTCAGGTTTGGTGAAGCGACGACGAGCCGCCTGAAGAAGGTCATCTTTGATACCTGAAATCTCTTCTTTGGAGAGTTCTCTTCCGGCTACAGTTGCAGAAAAATCGAAATCATCGATTATTTTATCAAGTAGAAGCGAAGAATAATCGCAAGAAACCGCAATTATCAACTCTTCCCAGTTATTTACATTATATATTTGATTATCAATGTATTTAACATTTTTGTTAAGTGACTTTTCAGCACTAATTTGCTTGCATTTATCAACAATAAGTTTACCTGCAATGATCTCATTGACAGGATCTTCTGTAAGTGAAACACGAATTGTATCTCCAATGCCTTCGTTGAGAAGCGATGCGATTCCTACAGCGGATTTCATTCTTCCTGTATCTCCGCAACCTGCCTCGGTAACACCTAAATGGATAGGGAAGATCAATTCTCTCTTCTCCATCTCTGCCATTAATAGACGGTATGCCTCTACCATAACAACAGTATTACTCGCTTTAAGAGAAAAGACAACATTGTAGAAATCTCTCTCAATACACATATCCATCCACTCAAGAGCAGCCATCATCATTCCCTTTGGAGTATTACCGTAGAGGTTTGTAATTCTTTCACCTAAAGAGCCGTGATTGATGCCTATTCTTACTGCTGTTCCATATTTTTTACACTCAGAAATGAAAATATCAAACTCTGAAAGGGCTTGTGAGTGTTCTTTTGCAAAATTTCCGGGATTGATACGCACCTTCTCCGCCACTGCAGCCGCTGCAATTGCAACTTTTGAAGAGAAGTGAACATCTGCAACCAAAGGGGTGGATATACCTTTGGAACGAAGGATAGACTTAATTTTGGCAAGTGATTCAACCTCTCTTAATCCCTGTGTTGTCAATCTGACCAAATCTGCTCCCTCTGCAATTACTGCTTCACACTGTTTTACCGAGCCATCAATATCATTGGTAGATGTGTTACACATTGTTTGAATCAAAATAGGGGAGTTGCCACCAATTTCCAATCCTCCGATTTTGAAAGAAATCCTCTTTGCCGACATAATTAAAATAGATTATAATGTAAACCTAAAGAGATGTTAAGTTGCTGATTATAACCATATAACCAATACTCGTCGCTTAACTTTTGCGGTTGATAGACACTACAAAAACCTCTCTTCACATTAGCTTGAAGATGAAGTTCAATAGGTCCGAATATTAGACCTATTCCAGCTCCAATATTGAGTCCGTAGTCATGACGGATATCTAAATTATCAAATCCACCCTCTTTATAACTCTTGATTCTATAAGCATAATAAGAACCTACATCAAGAAGTAGTCTTAAATTTTTATTGACTCTATAGGTAAATTGAGATGTCAAAGGTATCTCAATATAATCATACTTTTCGTTATATCCCCACTCGGAATTAAAACCCTCAGTTCCATACTTAACACCAAATTGAAGTCCGAAGAATGGCATAAGTCCCCACAAATCGTGATAATATGTATATAGAAGTGAGAGATTCAGAGGAGTATGGATATATGTAGGAGATATATCCGGTGTAAAATATGCACCGCAAATATTATAGGAATATTTTACACCCAAAAGGTGTCTGCTCTTGAATCTGTCGAAACTCTTTTTATCCAATTGCGATAAAGAGTCGATTGAGAGTTCAATCACATCATCCATTTCTTTAGGTGCTTGCTCTAATGTATCTGATTTCCAAGGATTTGTCTCCTCAATATTATTTTGAGAGAAGAGTGGAAATGATATAAGGCACAATATAAATATCAATAGTTTATTTCTCATCGGAACATCTCTAATATGTCAATAGTTTGATTAATGTCGATATTTGGCTTTACTTCAATAATATTATCTCCACCCGGAGTTTCATATAGTAAAACTTTTTCAGGTTGTCTGCGTTCCAACAGTGAGCCAATATCGATAATGCCATTTTTATTACCATCTTCGGTAATTCTGATAGAGTATTTACCCTCTTTCAAATATGGGAATTCAAGCAGAATATCCTCCTCGATAGTATATGATCTGAATACTTTATCTCTTTTTTCATTTACCAAATCCACAATATATCTCTTGTAAACACCTTTACAAAGAAGTGTTATTGTACTTAATCCATCTTCTGAAGGAAGTTTTGCTGAGACATAGGTACTGTCGTTTGGTAGTCCGTTTACATCAATAAAGCACCCTTTTCTAACAGTCAGATGGTATGTATAACCCTCTTGCATTCTATTCTTTGGTTTTAATGAGAACTTCTTAATATCCTGTAAATCGGGTACTATAGTGTAGTTTTCATCAATAGTGTCGCCGCGTGGAGATATAGAATAGTAGGTGAGTTTATCATAATTGCTCTCTATAATTGGGAAGCCAAATTCAAATTTGTAACCATCCTGGTCTATATTCTCCGGAGTTGAAATAATTTTCATTACTACAGATGTGTCCCACGCCTCTTTCTTCTGATCTGCAACGAACGGCTTCTTCTCCATGGCAAATTTCAACTGCTCCTCTGTGAGGACCAAAGTATTGGTTGAGTCACTCTTCATATACTTGATTTGAGCAAAAATTGTATCAGGAAGATAGCCCTTATCGTTAATCCAAATAGTAAGACTATCTTTGGTAGGATTAAATTGTTGAATAATATCTTTGGCAGGAATACCTGAAAAATTGATAGACTCAACATTAGCATTTGATGACAAAAATTTCACATAACACTCTCTTAATGAAGGTCTTCCAATACTTTTAACTTTATGTGTTGAGCCCGACTCTGTAAACATTAGAATATTGAAGTCAGATTTTCTTGCTCTACAACCCAATGTGTCCTTCATATCATACAGAGCAAGTTCCGGAACCGAGTCGTTAATTACAGTTGTAGGTTGGAAATAGTCTCCAATGAAGCCAATCTGCTCAGTAGCAGGGTCATAGAGGTTATTATTATTCAAATCTTCTACTGCATAAATGCGATATTTTTGTGGTTTTATATGAGTTAAAGTGAAATAGCCCCAATCATCACTCTTTGTTGCAGCATAAGGAAGTGTTTTGAATATGGCAGAATCAGAGAAATCAGTATAAACAGAGACAAGGACTCCCTTTTTAGGTAGAAGTGTCTGTGCATCCATTACTGTTCCTGTGAAATACATCGAATCTATGATATCGCCTGTGGAAAAGGCATAAACAAACTTTCCAAATGGATTGGATTCATTATTGTCAGCTAAGGAATTTCCAAAATTCAAAGTATAGGTTCTATCTGGCAAAAGTGTATCCTGGAATGATACAACGATGCTTTTTCCCTTTACTTTTGTCTTAACTCTTTTGGATTGTGGAGGCGAAAGAAGTATATCTGTGGCATTTTTTACAACAGTATATTCATTGAATGTTAAAGTGACCTTATTTCCTGTTATCGGGAAATTTGTCATATTCTGTATTGGTTCAACTTTCAGTAAAACAGGAGGAATTGTATCCTTATCGCCACCTGTAGGAGCAGCAGTAGTATTGGCACAAGATGAAAAGTTTAGTAAAACCGTACCAATAAGTATTGCTGTAATTAATATATATGCTATTCTCTTCATCATCTATTCATTAACATCGACTCTGTTGGCGAGATCAACGCCCTTAATCTTCTTTAATTTTTTGATAATATCCTCTAAGTCCTTGGTATTGTGTACATAAAGGTCAATATAACCATCAAAAATTCCATCGTGAGATTGGATAAAAAGTTTTCTGATATTTACATTCAATACCAATGAAATCTCTCTTGTAATATCGTTGATAATACCGATTCTATCGATGCCTCTTAAGGAAATTCTTGCAAGGAAAGAGAGAATGGTATGTTTGCTCCATTTAACCTGAACAATCTTCTCGCCGCGTTTAGATGCAAGATTTTGGGCAAAGGCACAACTCTTTTTGTGAATTGTCACTTTACCATCATCATCAACGAAACCTACAATATTATCACCCGGGATAGGATTACAACAATCTGCGATATTATAGGAGATTGTACCTTCTGAAATATTCTCTTCGAGTATATAATCCTTACCCTTCTCGATTTTGTTAGGTTTAATAATATCTGTAATATCCAATCCCCAGATTTTTATCAATTTCTTCTCATTATTTTTAGTTAAAATTGATCCTAAATCCGAAAGATCTATAATTCCTATACCAATTTTGGCATATAACTCCTCTTTACCACCAATGACCTTGTAGGCCTCAATTAACTTTTTGATAACACGACTGCTTGGACTTAAACCATGCTTGGATAGTTCTGAAGCAAGGATATTCATACCCTCTTTAATGTTTCCTTTTCTATTCTCTCTGAGAGAATCCATTACCTCACTTTTGGCACGGCTTGATTTAAGGAATGTAAGCCATTCTCTTTTTGGTCGGCTGCTATCTGATGTAATTATCTCTACCTGATCTCCTGTCTGGAGTACTGTAGATAGTGGAACAAGCTTTTGATTAACTTTAGCTGCAATGGCCTTATTTCCGATATGGGAGTGGATTAAATATGCAAAATCAAGAGCTGTATAACCCTTTTGGAGCTGTTTTGATTCTCCTTTTGGAGTAAATACATAGATTTCCGATGTAACTAACTCTTCGTGAATTGTATCGAGAAGTTCAAGTGCATTGGCATCAGGATTTTCAACTACTTTTTTAATCTTATCGAGCCATTCATCTATCTTCTGATCGTGTTGTCCGAGAGTCTGTTGATTTTTGTATGCCCAATGGGCTGCAACACCTCTTTCAGCGATTTTATTCATTCTATCGCTTCGAATCTGTATCTCAATCCAGTGGCCACTTGGTGCCATCAATGTGCAGTGTAATGCTTCGTAACCATTTGTCTTTGGCTGTGATAGGAAGTTTCGGTAGCGATCGACTCTCTCTCTGTTCGGATAGATATCTGTTATTTTGCGATAGATATTATAGCATTGATCGTGTTCAGACAAATCACCTTTAGGATCGAAAATAATTCTTACAGCATATATGTCGTAAATCTCTTCGAATGGTATCTGTCTGGCAGTCATCTTCTTCCATATTGAATATGGAGTTTTCATACGTTTTAATATCTCGAACTTATATCCTGACTTTTTTAGTCTCTTCGAAATTGGCTCAATAAACTCATCAATTGAGTTATCACGAAGTTCCATTATGCGATTGAGTCTCTCTTTGATATTTTCGTATGCCTCCGGTTCTTTATAGCGAAGCCATATATTCTCCATTTCGGACTTGATACTATAAAGTCCCAATCTATGTGCAAATGGGATGAAGATATACATTGTTTCACTAAGAATCTTATCTCTTTTTGCTTCAGGCATAAATTCGATTGTACGAACATTATGTAACCTGTCGGCCAATTTGATAAGAATCACTCGGATATCATCATTTAAGGTAAGTAAGATGCGTTTGAAATTCTCGGCCTGAAGACTCTTCTGATCCTTCTCACTATCATTCTGTAAGGCAGTCTTAATCTTTGTAAGGCCATCAACCAATGATGTAATTTTATCACCAAATAGGCGTCTTATATCATCAGTTGTATAATCTGTATCCTCGACAACATCGTGAAGAAGGGCAGCACAAATAGATTTATACCCCAACCCAATCTCCTGAACAACTATTTTTGCCACAGCGATAGGGTGGAGAATATATGGCTCTCCTGACCTTCTTCTTACCCCTTTGTGTGCTTCATTGGCTAAGTTAAAGGCCTTAAGTACCTCTTGAAACTCTTGTTCATTGGCGCAACGCTTCTTACTTGCTTCACGCAAACCCTCGAACTCTTGTTCAATTATTTTATTGTCATCCTCAGTAAATGATCCCATTTCCTAAAAAAATAAATCTCTTTTACCACTCTTAATGAATTTGATTCTCTCAATTACCTTATCTCTTTTATCAGATTCGGTTATCTTTGAAATCTCTTTTTCAATAAGAGAATATCCCAATTCTTTCGTATTGTCACCTGCATAATCTTCAAGGTATTCTGCAAGTGTTAAAATTGCATTAGGAGTGCAAAATCTTCCGATAAACCCCGGTATTGCATACTCCATAAAGTGTTCTCCTGTCCTTCCAAGTCTATAGCACGATGTGCAAAAGCTTGGTATAAAGTCTTGAGTGATAAGCCATTGTATGACTTTATCCAACTCTCTTGTATCTCCTATGCGGAACTGCTCCTTTTTTAATTCCTGTTCGGATCCGACCTGATTGGTATAGCCACCTATTTCAAGTTTTGTTCCGGCATCAATTTGAGAAACTCCAAATTTAATAACTTCATTTCTAATTTCCTCATTTTCCCGTGCAGTCATTATTAAACCTGTATATGGAACTGCAAGTCTGAGGATAGCAACAAGCTTTTTGAAATCTGCATCACTCACTCTGTATGGCAAATCAAAATCCAGACCATTAGCGGGTTGAATACGTGGAAATGATATTGTGTGAGGGCCGACACCACATCTCTCTCTAAGGTGAATAGCGTGTGATACCAAACCGAGCAGGTCGAATCTCCAGTCGTAAAGGCCAAATAGAACACCTATACCCATATCATCAATCCCTGCGTCAAATGCTCTATCCATAGCATTCAAACGCCACATATAATCACCTTTAACTGTATTTATTGGGTGTACTTTACTATAAGTTTCTTGATGATAGGTCTCTTGGAAAATCTGATAAGTGCCTATGCCTGAATCCTTTACAATCTTGAAACCCTCAACATCGAGAGGAGCGGCATTGATATTTACTCTTCTGATAGATCCATTCCCCACTTTTGTCGAATAGCAAGTGCGTACATTATCTGCAATGAATTCGGGACTATATTTGGGGTGTTCTCCATAGACTAAAATCAAACGTTTGTGACCTTCGTTTTCAAGAGTAGTAATCTGTGATAACAACTCCTCTTGTGTAAGTGTGTGTCTGTATGCAGATGTCAATGAACTCTTAAAACCACAATATTTGCAATTATTAATGCAGTAATTTCCAATGTATAACGGTGCAAAAAGTACTATTCTATTACCATAGACATCCTTTTTCAACTGTTGAGCAGTATCAAAAAGTCTTTGAAGCATCTCAGGAGACTCGATGGCAATAAGTTGTGCAGTCTCCTCCAAAGTGAGGGGTTCTTTATTCAGACTCTTGCTGAAAATCTCCTCTAAGTATATTTTATCCTCCTTACTATCTTTAATCAAATTGTGCAATCTATCTTCGTTAATAAAGTTGACTGCATCTTTAGTTAGAGTTCTGTTCATTTTCCTCAATCTCTTTTTGTTTCTCTTTTTCTAAAAAAATCAGTTCGTCTTGTTCTTCAATATATTGGAAAGAGTATGATAATTCTGCCCCCAAAAGTATTATCTGCCAACTGAAATTTAGCCAGATCAGTAGCAATGGGAATAGGGCAAATACTCCATAAACTGAGTTCAATCTGGAAACCATCATCTGTGTGCTGATATATAAATATTGTAGCAAGACAAAGAGAGCGCCGGACATTATTGAAGCCCTCAATGATGCTGAATATCGCACCTTCACGTGCGGAATAAATTTGAATATCAGCGAAAATGCAAATACTGTCAAACCATAGAAAACGAGCCAATATAGGTTAGATTCTATGAACTTGAACATTTTTGAATCCGGGAATATTACATCCAAGGCAACTGTGTAATATGCTGATGTATAGACAAATAGCACAATTACAAATGGCGATAATATCAGTACGGTGATGTAAACAATTATCCTTTTATATAATTTACGAGCCGTATCGACGTGCCAAATGTAATTAAAGGAATTCTCCACCGAAAGCATCAGCCAGAAAATGGTCCATATAAATGACAAGAGACCGATCCATCCAAAGAGTCCTGAGTTGGTTGTGTTAATAATATTATTTGCGGAACTTAAAATAATGTCAATAACATATTTTTGATTTGAAAAGGTATTGTAAAGGGCAGCTGATAGATAATTGTCAAGTCCGAATCTATGTGTAACATAAATACCTATTGCTACCAATGGCACTATCGCAAGAATTGTAAAATAAGTCAAATTGATTGCGTGCAGACCGATTTTCAGATTAAAGAACTCTTTTGTAGTGTTGATAAATACTTTAAGATAACGAATTGCATTTCGCATAGCTTTGCTAAGCTCTGAGAAGTCTCCAACCCAGATATCGTGCGTAAGAAACTTGATAGTGTTTCTATACGCCTCTTTAATCATTTTTATGCGGATGTTTGCCATTATCTTATCATCTCAAAAAATTGCTCTTCACTAATAATTTCAACTCCAAGTTGTTCTGCCTTTTTCAACTTTTCAGGCCCACTTTTGGTACCGCTTAAGAGATAATCTGTCTTGCTACTGATGGAAGAGAGGTTCTTTCCTCCGTGCAATGCAATCAATTTTTTCATCTCGTCGCGCGGTTTTGAAAAATTGCCCGAAATTACAATATTTTTGCCTAACAACGATTCTGAGAGGGGCTTTTCTTCACTTTTTTTCTCTTCAAATTGCAAGCCAATCTCTCTCAATTCATCTATCTCTTTAATATTTTTTTCATCTGAAAAATAATCGATGATACTTTTAGCAACAATCTCTCCAATTTCATCAATTTCCACTAAATCCTCGATTGAAGCTTTAGCAATGGCATCTATATTTTTGAAATGAGAGGTAAGAAGTTTTGCGGTTGATTCACCTATCTGTCTGATTCCCAGCGAGTAAAGAACTCTGTAAAACTCTCTGTTTTTGGAATCATCAATGCTTTTCAAAAATCTCTCTGCAGAACGTTCTTTCCACGAATCAAGTGTAAGCAGTTGCTCTTTAGTGAGCTTGTATAAATCTGATAACTCCCTGACATTCAATTTTTTAATTAATTGTTCAAAGGTTGAATCTCCTGCCAGAATATTCATTGCCTTACGAGAAGAAAAGTGAATGAATCTCTCTTTAATTTGAGAATAACACCCCTCTCTGTTTGGACAGAAATATCGTGCATCATCCTCCTCTCTGATTAAAGGAGTAGAGCAGTCGGGGCAGAGGGTAGGGAAGTGTATCTTTTGAGCATTTGGCTCACGTAATGATAATTCAACCTCAATGATTTTAGGTATAATCTCGCCACCTTTCTCAATATATACCGAATCGCCTTGATGAATATCAAGAAGATTCATTTGATCCTCATTGTGGAGAGTTGCTCTTTTAACAATTGTTCCGGATAATTGCACCGGGTCAAGGTTGGCAACGGGGGTAACAACACCTGTTCTACCTACCTGATAATCAACAGATATAATTTTTGTTAAAGCTCTCTCTGCCTTAAATTTATATGCAGTTGCCCATCTTGGTGATTTTGAAGTATAGCCAAGACTCTCTCTCGGCTCTATTTCATTTAATTTAATAACAACTCCATCCGTTGCGTATGGCAAACTCTTACGATCGATATCCCATTTTAGAAGATAGTCCTCCACCTCTGCAATAGTATGACATATTTTTGAATGTTCCGAGATTGGCAAGCCCCACCTTTTAACTGCTTCCAACTGCTCATAATGAGTTTTATAGGTAAGATTTTCACCTAAAAGATGGTAAAATACCGCATCCAACTTGCGTTGTCTAACCTCTTCACTATCAAGTAGTTTCAACGATCCTGCAGCGGCGTTTCTCGGATTTGCAAAGAGTGGCTCGCCGTTAGACTCTCTCTCTATGTTAAGTTGCTCGAAAGCACTGTATGGCATAAAGATTTCTCCTCTGATTTCAAACTCTTCCGGATAGTCACTACCCTTTAATTTTCGTGGAATTGATGGTATAGTCAAGACATTATTTATGACATCATCGCCAATTGTTCCATCTCCTCTTGTCAGTGCCTGAATCAATTCACCATTTTTATAAGTAAGGCAGATTGCAGTGCCATCAAATTTTAATTCGCACGAATATGAGTAATCAGTATCGAGCGATGTAGAGATTCGTTGGTCAAAAGCAAATATTTCCCCGGTATTATAGGTATTGCCAAGAGATAACATTGGGTATCTGTGTTTAGCTTGTCTAAATGGTTTTGATGATTGTTCTTCGCTCCTAACTACATCACTACCAACCACTTGCGTAGGTGAATCAGATAACAGATACTCCGGAAATTTCTTCTCAAGTTCAGAGAGTTCCTGCATCATCAAATCATATTCAAAATCGCTGATTGTAGGGGAATTATCTATATAATAGCTATGATTATGTTTTCGAAGTTCATTGCTCAAATAGTCAATCCTACTTTTTGCATCTTTTTTAGAAATCTTTGCCACGTCAAAAGGTTTTAGAAATCATTACTACAATTTAACAAAAGTAGGTATTTTTTGCCGAAAAATGCTAAATTTGCGCTTCGAATTGAAAATACAATTAACAAATATTTAAGATACAGAAATGAAACAATCAATTATCATTTTGACAGGTGGTGGTCCGGCTCCCGGAATGAACACTGTTGTTGGTTCTATCGCTAAAGCATTTATTGCACAAGGTTACAGAGTTTTAGGTTTGCACGGTGGCTATTCAGGACTATTCTGTCCAAATCCAAACTATTGTGAATTGGATTTCGTAATGGCTGACTCAATTTTCAACAGAGGTGGTTCATACCTTATGATGAGCCGTTATAAACCAACTGCTGAAGATTTCGAAAAGAACTTCAATCTAAAGTTGTTTGAAGATAACAATATCAAACTTCTTGTAACTGTTGGTGGTGATGATACTGCTTCGACAGCTAACAGAGTTGCTAAATTCCTTCAAGAGAAACACTATCCAATCCGCAACATCCACGTACCAAAAACTATCGACAACGACCTTCCTCTACCAATGAATACTCCTACATTTGGTTACAATTCAGCAAAAGCAGAGGGTACTCGTATCGCTACAACTGTTTACGAAGATGCTCGTACATCAGGTAACTGGTTCCTTGTTGCAGCTATGGGTCGTAGTGCAGGACACCTTGCATTAGGTATCGGTGCATCTTGCCACTATCCAATGATTATTATCCCTGAAATGTTCAACAAAGCAACAATTACTGTAGATAAAATCATCAAACTATCTATTTCATCAATCATTAAGAGAAAAATTATGGGTATCCCTTACGGTGGTATTATGATCTCTGAAGGCGTATTCCACGAATTGGATCAAGATGAATTGGTTGCTACAGGTGTTAAATTCACTTACGATGAACATGGCCACCCTGAATTGGGTAAAATCTCTAAAGCTCAATTGTTCAACGACATTATGGAGATTAAGCTTAAAGAGTTAGGAATGAAGGTTAAAACTCGTCCAATTGAGATTGGTTATGATATTAGATGTCAATCACCTATCTCTTATGACTTAATGTATTGCTCTCAATTAGGTTTCGGTGTTTACGAACTATTCTCAAAGGGCGAAACAGGTTGTATGGTTTATGTTGATACACTTGGTGAGTGCAGACCTCTATATCTAAAAGATCTTCAAGATCCTGAGACAGGTAAGATTCCACCACGTAAGGTTGATATCGAAGGTGATATGGCTCAAGGTATTTACAAACACCTTGTACACTATATAACTCCTGCAGATTATGAAGCTGCTAAAAAATATGTTGCTAATCCTGAAGATTACGATTTCAAGAAGATCTTGAACTGGTAATTAGAAGATTAATGAAAAAATATATTATTTATCAAATGTTTTTAAGGGCTTTTTGTAAGAGTAATCTTACAGAAAGCTCTTTATTATTAAACAATTACAAAAGCGACTTCAACTCTTGCGGTAAGTTCAATAATGTTACAGATGAACGTCTTAAAGAGTTGAAAAAACTATCAATATCCGCGGTTTGGTACACAGGGGTAATTGCTCACGGCTCAAAAAGCAAGGTAGATGGTATTTATCAGGGAAACGAGGCCATAATTAAAGGTGAGGCAGGATCTCCTTACGCAATCAGAGATTATTACGATGTGGCACCTGAGTTAGCAGAAAATATTGATGAGCGATTTACCGAATTTGAAGCTTTAATTGAACGCACTCATAATGTTGGATTAAAAGTAATTATAGACTTTGTTCCTAATCACGTTTTCAGAGAATATAACTCTGAAAGAGATAATTTTGAAAATCAAAATTTTTACATTCTAAATGATGAACTTCATCTTCCAGAGAGTTTAAGTGGCGATTATAAAGAGAATCCTGCAAAAGCTACAGGAAACAATTGTTTCTCACCTTATCCTCAGATAAATGATTGGTATGAAACCATTAAATTGAATTATGATAATAGGGATACCTGGGAGAAGATGTTAAAAATCCTGCTATTCTGGCTCTCAAAAGGTGTTGATGGATTCAGGTGTGATATGATTGAACTTGTCCCGGCTGAGTTTTTTGGTTGGGCGATAAGTAGAGTAAAAGAGAGATACCCTGATGCCATATTCATTGGAGAGGCCTATCAGATAGAGAACTACCACAAATATACCGAGATTGGTAAATTTGATTTACTGTACGATAAATCAATATATTACGATACTTTAATTGAAGTATTAAAGGGATACAAAGAGGCCTCAGCTCTTAGCGAAGGATGGAAGAGACTTGGCCAATTACAGCCATCGATGTTAAACTTCCTTGAGAATCACGATGAACAAAGATTAGCAAGTGATTTCATTATTTCAGATGGTCTTAGAGCCATTCCGGCACTTGCATTTTCCACACTATTTAGCAAAGCACCTTTTATGCTCTACTTTGGTCAGGAGTTTGGAGAAAAGGGGATGCTTGAAGAGGGTTTCAGCGGAAAAGATGGCAGAACATCAATCTTTGACTACACATTTGTACCATCTATCAATCGATTCCTTAATGGGAATTTAACTAAAGAGGAGAAGGCAATATACAAAAGGTACAAAGAGGTGCTTAAATTAGCCACAACCACATTGTTTAGTTGCGGTGAGAGTTTCGATCTAAGCTATGTAAATCCATATAGCGAATATTTCAATCCGGGTAAACAGTTCGCATTTTTAAGAGCGTATCGTGGAAAAGGTGCTTTGATAATTGTAAATTTTGACTCGGAAGATGTTGATATTCAAGTAAATATACCTCTTCACGCCTTTGAATATCTTAAACTGAAAGAGAGCGAATCATTCAACTCCACTCAAAGTGTAAAGTGCAAAATAGCTGCTTACGACTATAAAATAATCAAATTATAAGTTATATTTGTAGAAGTAAACAAATTCTTTTTTTGTTATGGCCGATAAGAATATTTTAATCACAGGTGGTGCAGGTTTTATTGGTTCACACCTTGTAAGACACTTTGTAAATAGATATCCAGAGTATTCAATATTTAATTTAGATAAACTTACCTATGCAGGTAATTTAGAGAATCTTAAAGATATTGAAAATGCTCCAAATTATGAGTTTATAAAGGGTGATATCTGCGACCGGGAATCATTGATAAAGATATTTGAAGAGAAGAAGATTGATTCAGTTATACACCTTGCAGCTGAAACGCACGTCGATAGAAGTGTCAATGATCCATTAGAATTTGTAAAAACTAATGTTATTGGCACACTTACTCTTCTCCAAGTGGCAAAAGAGTTTTGGCAAAGAGATAATTTCGAAGGAAAACTTTTCTACCATATATCCACTGACGAGGTATTCGGTTCATTGGAACTTGATGGCGGATATTTCAGCGAAGAGTGCAAATATGAACCCCGCTCTCCATATTCTGCATCAAAAGCATCTTCAGACCACTTCGTAAGGTCATTTTATGATACATACAAAATGCCGATAGTGATTTCAAACTGCTCAAATAACTACGGTCCAAATCAATTCCCTGAGAAATTAATTCCACTCTTTATAAATAATATAAGGCATAATAAAGAACTTCCTGTATATGGAAAGGGAGAGAATGTCAGGGATTGGCTCTATGTAGAAGATCATGTCTCTGCTATAGACCTGATTTTTCATAAAGGAAGAGTTGGCGAAACATACTGTATCGGTGGTAAAAATGAGTGGAGAAACATTGATTTAATTAAAATACTCATTTCAATCACAGACGAGGTGCTTGGACGAGAAGAGGGAGAATCCATCAAGTTGATAAAATATGTAACAGACCGTCCCGGACACGACCTTAGATATGCTATCGATTGCAGTAAACTTGAAACGGAGCTTGGTTGGAAACCGGTATATAGATTTGAAGATGGAATTCGTAAATGTGTAGAGTGGTACCTCAATAACCAGGATTGGTTAGATCAGGTTACATCCGGAGATTACCAAAATTATTACGATAAAATGTATCTTAACAGATAACTACTTATTTACCTTTCTCCTTATATTTTTAACATTGTTTTCCGCTTTGATTCTATCAATAATTGCAGTAACAACATTATAAATATCACCACCTTCGCGATAGTCCGCAGGGCATATAAAATTAACGCGATTCTGTTTAAGTAATTTTTCTGCCATCACGCTTTTGCGCTGATTATCAGGGGGATAGACTGCCACAGAGTTGCCACCGAACATCTTTACAATCTTCATACAAGGTATATCTGTCTGCCCGTCGCCAAAGTAAATCATATTTTCGAATGGAATTCTTTTGCGATCCTCTGCCTGGCTCTCATTTACCTTAACAGTATCGCGAATACTCATAATACCTTTATTGATTTTGAAGATAAATTGTGTCTTTCCTGTATAATCAACTGCAACTGCAGGCCAAACAGCAACGCCATTTGCATCATACATAAATGAGCAGGCAAAGATCTTCTTAAACTCCTTGGCAATAGGGGAGCCCTCTATCATCTCTGTAAGTCCTGATGAATTGATATAGTGCTCAACTTTAACACCTTGCTCTTTGCCATAATTATTTATAAGCTTGAACCACTCTTTAACTCCATTAAAAAGTTCTATCTCGTGACCAAATCTTACAAAAGAGTCTCTTTTTAACTCAACATTTGCCTCTTTTGCCTGGTCTATCATCAATTTCATATAACATAAAATATGGCTTGCATCTTGTCCTAACGATATTTCATCGGACATTTTCCAAAACTCTTCGGGTGTTTTTCCTATTGCTTGTATAAAGCCAAATTCCTGCATATTTCCAGGCGAAAGTGTGCCATCGAAATCGTAAATCAGTGCAACTATAGGTTTCTTTTTGCTCATAATGGGTTAAAATTTTGTTCAAAAGTACAAAAAATTATTATATTGCACCGATTTTGTGTTTGAAATGGTAAGAGGTTTATCAACAATATTGCTATTAATTTTGTCAAATAGCTTTATGACATTTGCTTGGTATGGACACTTGAAGTTCGGTACCCCTAAGCTATTCTCCAATTGGGGAATGGTTGGTGTTATTATTTTAAGTTGGCTGATTGCCTTTTTTGAATATTGCGCACAGGTACCCGCCAACAGAATAGGTTTCAGAGATTTTGGAGGGCCTTTCTCTCTATTACAACTGAAAATTATACAAGAGGTAATAGCCCTTGTGATGTTTGTAATTTTTACGACACTGTTTTTTAAAGGAGAACCGTTAAAAATCAATCATCTGCTCGCTTTTATATGTCTGATTTTAGCGGTTTACTTTGTATTTAAATAAACCTAATGTATTAAAACTAAATTATTAATCTTATGAAACATTATTTAACATACTTGCAAGAGAGTATGCAAAAGTATTGGGACAAAGATGCCCTTTGCAATTATAAAGGCAAGAAATACAGCTATGCTGATATGGCCAAGGAGATTGCAAAATTACACATTCTGTTTGAAAAAATTGGTGTTAAAAAAGGTGATAAAATAGCCCTTTGTGCCGGAAATACAGCTGAATGGGGAATAACATTCCTCGCAATCACATCTTACGAAGCTGTTGTAGTGCCACTTTTGAATGGTTTTACACCAGAAGAGGTTAAAGATTTGACAAATCACTCTGAAAGTACACTACTTGTTACTGAAAAAGAGATCTTTGATAAGATTGATGTGTCAGAAATGGCTAATATAAAGGGAATTATAGACCTTCCTGATTTCTCTGTTGCATACGACAACGGAAGTAATATCAGTGCGGTATATGCAACATTGGATGAAGAATTCAATAAGAGATATCCAAATGGTCTAAAGCCGGAAAATATCATTTATCCAACAGATAACTTTGATAACTTGGCCCTTATAAACTACACATCAGGTACAACAAGTTCTCCAAAGGGAGTTATGCTAACCTATGCAAATGTTAGCTCTAATATTCAATTTGCGTGTGAACATATCCCTTGCCCTGCCGGCAGTACACTTGTTTCAATGCTACCATTGGCACATATGTATGGTATGGCTTTCGAATTCCTATACCCGATTGCAAGTGGTTATCAAATCTATTTCTTAGGTAAGACACCAACCCCTAAGGTACTTTTACAAGCACTTAAGGTTGTTAAACCGTACCTTTTGATTACAGTTCCTCTTGTAATTGAAAAAATTATCAAAGGTAATGTAATGCCTATTGTTAATAAACCTGTAATGAAAGTACTTCTTTCAATTCCTGGTATCAGCCACATAATCACAAGTAAAATCAGAGGTAAACTTATCACTGCATTAGGTGGTAATCTGCACGAGTTGATTTTAGGTGGTGCTGCTATCAATCAAGAAGTTGAGAAGTGGATGAAACGCATTAAATTACCATATACTGTAGGTTATGGTATGACAGAATGTGCTCCGCTATTGGCATACGAAGAGCATAATTCATTTGCTCAGGGCTCTTGTGGAAAGTGTGTTGAAAGAATGGAATTAAGGATAGATTCTTCTGACCCGATAGAGGTTATTGGTGAAATTCAAGTGAAAGGTGCTAATGTAATGTTGGGATATTATAAAAATCCTGAAGCAACTGATGCAACATTTACAAAAGATGGCTGGTTACGCACCGGCGATTTAGGTGTTATTGACTCTAAAGGTAATGTATTCATCAAAGGAAGAAGCAAGAATATGATTCTTACCTCAAATGGACAAAATATTTATCCTGAAGAGATCGAAGATAAGTTGAACAACTTGCCTTATGTTATTGAATCTCTGTTAGTTGAAAGAAATAAGATTTTAGTGGCACTAATTTATCCTGATTTCGCAAAACTAAAAGCTGATGGTATCGAAGATAAAGCTTTGGCAGAATTGATGGAAGAGAATCGTAAAAAGGTAAATGCGAAACTTTCAAATTATTCTCAAATAGCAAAAATTGAGATTCGTCAAGAGGAGTTTGAGAAAACACCTAAGAAGAGTATTAGAAGATTTATGTATAAATAATTGTAAATCAGATAATTATGACTGCAATTAAGTTGCCGGAACCAAACAGAAATGGTGGTATGCCACTCTATGATGCTTTAAGAAACAGAAAATCTTGCAGAAAGATTTCAAGTGATGAACTGACTCTTCAGGAGATCTCTAATCTTTTGTGGGCTGCTTATGGCTATAATAGAGAGGGTAGAAGAACAGCGCCATCTTCTCATAATAGTCAGGAATTTGACCTCTATGTTGCTTTGGCTAATGGCACTTATTTATATAATGCAGTTGATAATTCATTGGAACTCAAAGTAAAAGAGGATTTAAGAGCACTATCCGGGCTGCAAGATTTTGTCGCATCTGCTCCACTTACCATTATTTTTGTTGCTAACAGAGATAAAATCAAGGGTAAAGATGAGAGAGGTGTAACGGAAACAATTTATGTAGATACCGGATTTATCTCTCAAAATATCTATCTATATTGTGCAAGTGAATCTTTTGCCAATGTAGTAAGAGCTATGATTGATAAAAATCTTCTTGCAAATAAACTTCAACTTACTGATAATCAAGAGATAACATTGGCTCATACAATTGGAAGATTTCCTCCAAGAGAGTAAGTTTGAAAGTAATTCAATAAAAAACCTCCGGACTCTTTTCAGGGTTCGGAGGTTCTTTTTTAGCAGGTTTACACTATTTCTTGCATTTTTCACAAGTAAAGCATTTCCAAACAATAGCTGCAATTGCTGCACCTACAAATGGAGCAACAATGAACAACCATAATTGAGATAGAGCTTGACCACCTTCAAATAGTGCAGGGCCGATACTACGAGCAGGGTTTACTGATGTACCTGTGATAGGAATACAAACAATGTGGATTAGCACTAAGGTCAAACCAATAGCAAGACCGGCTAAAGATGAATTTCCTTTGTTTGCATCTGTAACTCCAAGTACCACCAATACAAAGATAAATGTAAAGATTGCCTCAGCAAGGAAAGCTGTCAAAGTAGAGCAGCTATAACCATTTGCACCGGTAGTAGTAGCTGTTACATCTATTCCTTGTAACAAAACATAGATAATTGCAGATCCGATAATAGCACCTACAACTTGAGAAACCATATAACCGGCACCCTCTTTAACACTCATTCTACCTGTCATCACACAACCCAATGTAATAGCAGGATTGATATGACATCCAGAGATACTTCCAATAGCGTAAGCCATTGCAACTACAGAAAGACCGAATGCAAAAGCAACGGTTAAAACTTGAGCGGTAGTTCCACAACCACCATTAAAAACTGCGCTACCACAACCAAGGAGAACCAAAACCATAGTTCCAATAGCTTCTGCCAAGTACTTTTTCATAATATTACAATTTTAGTTTAATGTTTTCAACACTTAAATTTAATAAAAAAGTAACTACTTTGTTCAAATTATTACAAAAAATAGGTTAAAGAGAGTGTATTTGTTAACAATTTAATAGGATTTTCATCTTTATTGATAGATTTGAATCCATTATAATGTCTTGACTCTATCAGCAGATTACCAAATCGTAAACCAATTCCAAAACCTATTCCATAATCAGATCTATTGAAAGTATTATTGAAATTAAACTCCGGATTTTTGTTTGAACCACCAATAATATACCTGTAATATGGTGATATTGAGATATTTACACCAATAGGTGAGACCATTGCCGATGGTAAATCATATTTTATATTTATTGGTATCAACAATGATCGCAATGAAAGGTTAAGATTTTCTTTAACATCTAAACTTTCGGCATATTTTACTCTCGGCATATCAAAGAGTATCTCGGGGTTAATATTCCAACTACCGATACGATAATTGATTGAGAGTCCTAAGTTAAAATCAAAGCCCGGTTTACCGGTAAATGCACCCTCTGAATAGTCAAATTTAGAGTTTCCTGCGGCTAATGTAATACCAAAAGAGAGTTTTGTAAATTTAGGTCTATGGATTTCCGATATCAATCCCGATGCGACAAGTTGCTCATTATCAGCCATTTCATAGATTAAAAAGGTCATGTAATCTGTTATATTATTCAGCCCTTCGTAATCGATTAAGTCGGCTTCATCCTCTACTTTGTGATAAGGGGATTTAAGCCCCGTAGTAACATAAAGAGTAGGTATTCCCTCCATTGCGTATGGTTGTGTGTCTGTTGCTCCCATAATAGAGGTCTCAAACTCTTTCTCTTTGATGTTAAGTGGCTCTCGATTGCCTCCATATTGATACTCTTCATTAACTGAACTAACAATATTCTCATAATTAGCAATTGTTCCAAGACCTGTTAATTGCAAATATTGACTTGTTGAATACCATCCGACCATATCTAAACTTAACATCACTTTAATCCGGTCGTGTGGCGGAAGAGAATCTCTAATCATAAGAGAGGAACCGACAAGTCCAATCTCTTCTGCATCATAGGCGACAAAGATAATTGAGCGCTTTGGCTGAGGAGATTTATTTATATTGCGTGCTATTTCAATGATAGCAGAAACTCCTGATGCATTATCATCTGCACCATTATAAATACTATCTCCATTGACAACACCCTGTTTAAGGGGTAGATGGTCGTAATGAGCCCCTACAATAATATATTCATCTTTTAATTGTGGATCACATCCCTCTATCACACCGACAACATTCCTTGCTATTTTATCTCCATCGTATTTATGTTCTGAAATGTAGTTATCCTCTTTGAATGGTTTTAATCCTACCTCGGAAAAGGCAGATGTTATGTACTCTGCGGCTGCCTTGTTACCGGCTGTACGGGTTGCTCGCCCTTGTAACGAGTCTGATGCAAGGTAATACAAGTGCGATTTCAGATTATCCAACTGTGACCTATTTACAACTCCACCTGCGCTATTCTGGGCAAGTAGTTGGATCAGTGTAAATAGTAGTGAAATGGTAACAAATAATATCTTTTTCATAGGACAAAGATAAGTTATAAAAAAAGAAAGTATCTGTTCCAAAGATAAATTTATCTATAAAAAATATCGATTGGCACAGATAATGCAGTTATTGAGTCGGTTAATTATTTTAAATATTATGAAAAAGAGTTTATTTATTGGAGTATTGCTACTCACAGTGGTAGCTATTCCCGGATATGCCTGCACAGGCATTTCACTAAAATCTAAAGATGGCAGTTCAATTCAAGCTCGTACAATTGAATGGGCAAATGGTATTCTTGAGAGCAGTTATGTAATCATTCCGCGAGGAGAAAAGATGTTCTCATACACACCTGATGGAAAGGAGGGTCTGACATTTACAGCTAAATATGGAACAGTTGGCTTGACTGTGGCGACAAATGTATTTATTGCTGAGGGGATGAATGAAAAGGGTCTCTCTGCCGGTTTATTCTATTTTCCCGGTTATGGAAAATATGAAGATTATAATCCAAAGTATCAAGAGAAAAGTCTAATCGATTTACAATTTGTTAATTGGGTACTTACACAGTTTGCAACCATTGACGAAGTCAAGGATGCTATTAATGATATTAAGATTGTTGGGCTTAATCCTGAAGGAAAAACCTCTACAGTTCATTGGAGAATTGCAGAGAGAAATGGTAGAGTTGTAGTATTGGAATTTATCGATGGAGTGCCACATTTCTATGAAAATAGAGTGGGAGTTTTGACCAATTCACCAGACTTCAAATGGCACTTGACAAATCTTAACAACTATGTTAATCTACATCCGGGCGCTGCACCAAATAATTGGTTAGGTGGTATGAAATTGACTCCAATCAGTGGAAATAGTGGCTTTTTAGGATTGCCTGGAGACGCTACATCACCTTCAAGATTTGTAAGAGCTGCATTCTACAGAAACACAGCACCTCGATTGAATAGTGCATTCGAAACTGTTGCTCAAGCATTTCATATTTTGAACAATTTTGATATTCCAATGGGTATTCAACATCCTGCAGGAAAGGTGCCTGATTTTCCAAGTGCAACTCAATGGACATGTGTATCTGATCAGACCAACTTGGTTATCTACTATAAGACTGCCGAAAATAGTTTGATAAGATCAATTGACTTGAATGAGATCAATTTTGCTACAATCAATTATCAAAATCACCCTTTGGATAAGGTAAAAAGAGAGTATGTGGAGAAAATTTACATCAACAATATCTAATTGATATTCAATGACATAATGTAATCAGTCATTAGATAACCCTCTCCAATATCAAAATCTCCGGTATAGATGATTTCGAATCCGAGGTGTTTGTAAAACTCGACAGCTTTAGTGTTATATCTATTGACGTTGAGAATTAGTCGAGAAGATGGTTTATTAAAGGTTAATACAAATTCACAGGCCGACTTCAACATAATCTTTCCAAGCCCTAAACCTCTGTGTTTATGAGAGATATAGAGCTTCTGAAGATGAAAAGTGGAGCCGGCCTCTTCTTGTACTGAAAAATAACCGGCAGGAACTAATATATCATCCTGATTTTCAGCAAGATAGAGAATAAAATAGGTGTGTTTATCTTCAAGAATTTGTCTTTTTAATGACTCTTCTGAATACATCATATCCAGCATATACTCAATCTGCTGCTGAGAGAGCAGATGAGTATATGTTTCTCTGAATATGATATTTCCTAAATTGTTAATCAGTTGAATATCATTTACTGTGGCTTTAACAATTTGATATGTCATCTTTATAATAAAATTACTAATAATGAAACTACACTTATTATTATCCATAGAAGAACTCCTTGAATCAATGGTTTGACTCCGACTGCTTTCAAAGAGGCCTTAGATAGTGATGCACCAATAAAAAATAGAGTTAATGTCAATGTTTTACGGGCAATACTATTGATTGTGACACCGATTGTTCGTCCTATTTCAAATTGCTCCAAAACGTAAGTATTGAAGATCATAGCAAGTACAAAGAAGAGGATAAACCAGGGAATAGAGATTTTTTGACCTTTACTCTTAAAAAGAAAAGAGGTCAAAAATGCAACCGGTATTATCCACAATGCTCTTGTCAATTTAATAGTTGTGGCAACATTCAATGCCTCTTCACCAAATGCTTGTCCGGCACCTACAACCGAAGATGTATCGTGGATTGCAATTGCAGCCCAAGTACCAAACTGTTGTTGAGTTAAACCTAACAATTCGCCAATTGGTGGGAAAATAAAGAGTGCTATGGCATTAAGAATGAATACTGTTCCCAATGCAATTGAAATCTGCTCATCTTTTGCCTTGATTACAGGTGCAACTGCAGCAATTGCACTACCACCACAAATTGCTGTTCCGGAACTGATCAAATAGGAGGTCTTGCTATCCATTTTCAATAGCTTTTTACCTATAAACCAACCAATTAACAATGTTCCGAAAACTGAGACAATTGTAAATAACATACCCTCTTTACCTGATTGCAGTGATGCTTGAAGGTTCATACCAAATCCCAAACCAACAACTGAGTACTGAAGCAATAATTTTGATGCCCTTTTATTGAATTTTGGGTATGCTTCGCCAAAAGCAAGAGCAAAAATAAGTCCCAAAAATAGAGCAACAGGAGGGGTCATCCAGCCGGTATATGGCTCCAAAAGAGGGAAAAGACTCAAAAGGAGAAGACCACCAATCAGTACAACAATGAAGATATAAACTTTTTGACTTAAAGTGCGTTTCATAAAAAAAAATCTAATTACTTAACATTAAGAAAAGTGGTCTGACAGAGTCGATATATTCCAAATTAACATCGTTCTCTTTTAAGTATTGGTCAATTTCAGCACTCTTCTTTGGGAAGTATTTTTTCAGACTTTTTTTGGTAATAGAGTAGGCCTTGCCACCCTTTACAAGGTATGCAACTTTTGAATATTTATACTTTTTATTGACATTGCTTGAGAGATTATACTCTCTTGAGCCACTTTCGTTGAAAGTGGTAGCAGTAGAAATACTTGTTGTCGAAGACTCCATACCAAAGGCTCCATATTTCTGATTATCAAGGAATTGCAGTTTAGTCAAAACACATAAAAGAATTTCCGAGTGCATATCTACAACCTCATAATAATCTTTACGTATCTTGATAAACATCTTATTTCCGATAAGGACCTGTGTTACCTCATCATCATTGGCCAACTCCAGAATTTTACCATCAGTAGGGGAGATAAAGTTAATCTTTTGAGAAACAGTATTAATATTCAAAGTGCCCTGCTCACGGGTATTGTCCTTAAAATATACAAGACCATTCTGAAACTTAGGATTCAGATAGTTAAGCGAATCAAGTGTCTCTTGAGTCATCTTTGGGGAGATCGTTATTACCTCTGTCTGTGCAGATAGTGCTATCGAAAAGAAGATAGACAACATTAAAAAAATCTTTTTCATATATTTATAAATTAGAATTGTTCAATACTATTTTTGACTGTCAATTTGTTTAAGCAACTCTTCTACTGCAACTTGAAGTTGTGTATCAACTCCGTAAATTATTGTTTCAGGAGAGTTTGCCACTTTGAAGTCAGGTTCAAGTTGTGAATTTTCGAGATAATTACCTCTGTTAGTTCTATAACCTACGATTGGAATACCAAATACCAAAGTAGGATCTTGAAGTGTTGTCCACGAGACACTTGTCATAGTTCCCGGAACAGGCATACCTACAAGCTTTCCTAAACCAACCTCTCTATATACCCATGGAGTTCCGTGTGCATTACTGTAATTCGCCTCACATTGAATCATAATGCTTGGCTTATTGTATCTACGGCTTGGCATATCGCAAGATTCACGACCTCTGATTACTTGTGTAAGATACTTATTACCACTGAAAAGAATTTCAACATCTTCATGGAGACGACCACCACCATTGAAGCGAGTATCAATAACGATACCCTCTTTATCATTATATTTACCTAAAATATCAGAATAAATATCACGGAAACTGCCATCATTCATCGACTTAATGTGAACATAACCCAATCTTCCATTGGATAATCTCTCTACATCAGCAGCTCTGTTTTTTATCCATCTCTTATATAAAAGATTGCTAATCACCGACTTAGAAGCAGGTTTTACAACCTCTTCCCATCTTTCACCATTGAATGGATTATAAAGAGAAAGGAGTGTTTTGATATTTGCTTTATCATTGATTAAAGTGGTATAATCCATTTCTGGTGTAATCTCAACACCATCAATTTTTTCAATAATAACACCCTTTTCAACTTTGCTATCTTTAACATCTAAAGGACTTCCTTCAATAACTTCAATAACTCTTAGTCCATTACCCTGGTACTCCCAGTCAAAGAATAAACCCAAATCGGCTGTAACAACACCAGGTAATCTAGGAGAGTAGCGACCACCTGTGTGAGATACATTCAACTCTCCAAGAAGTTCGCTTAACATATTTGCAAAATCATAGTTATTGTTGATATGAGGCAGGAACTTGCGATAATCCTTTGTAAGTGCATCCCAATCAACACCATGCATATCTTCTGTATAGAAACGGCGGCTCTCTTCTCTGCAAACTACATCATACATATACTCTCTCTCTGCAGCAAGGTCGAGTTGCATATATGAAGAGGTTGAGATAGTTGATAATTTATCTCCGGCAATGGTTAGCTTCTTTGGAGAAGAGCCCAAAATGTAGATTGTTTTGCCATCTTTACTCATCTCCATAGCCCCTACACCAGGATTTTTTGTAATAAGTTTCATTTCGCGGTTACCCATTTTCCATAATTCGTAACCTGATTGGAAACTTGCGATGTAATAAAGGGTCTTACCATCATTGGTAATCATTGCAGAAGCCATATTAGAGGATGTAGGTGTAAGTCTGACAACTCTATCTTCAAGACCATCAATCTCTACGACGATATCTTTAACTTTTTTGTCATCACCTTTATCATCATTTTTCTTTGACTTCTTATCATCTTTTTTATCGGACTTGTCATCAGACTTATCCTCTTTTTTTGCTAATTTTTCTAACTCTTTTCTATACTCTTGCTCCTCTTTTGAGAGTTTGAATTCGTCGTATGCCTCTTGATTAAGGAAAACAAGCATAGCATCTGAAAGTGAGCCCCAAGATGCATGACTACGCATACCATAGCGGTCTGTTAGGAAAAGAATAGCATTTCCATTCATTACCCAAGTAGGGGATTCGCTGAAATAACCGCTATTTGTAATATTATAAATTTCGCCACCTTGTGCATTGACAATGGCTACATCTGTATATGGCTCATGTTTTCTCGAGATAAGTTCAATTGCAAACCACTTAGAGTCAGGTGACCACTCATAACTGAAACCACCACCTGTATTATACCAGTTTGAACCATCAGTAACCTCTCTAACTTTCTTTGTTTCAAGGTTATAGACCATTAATTTATTTCTGTTTTCGATGTATGCCAACTCCTTACCATCTGGAGAAAAAGATGGGTAAGTTCTTTCATCGCTTTTTGATGGAAGCAACTCTTCCTCTTTAATTGTAGTAGCATTTGGGAAATTGAGATCCTCTTCTCTCACTATTGATGCTTTAATCAATTGTGGAATACCACTTCTTTCGCTTGTATAAACTAAAGTACGATTGTCTGCCCAAGTTGGAGATTTTTCAGCAGCAGCGGTATGTGTAATCTGTTTACATGTTGAATAGTCTGTAGATGTAACAAAGATTTCTCCTCTTGATACAAAAGCCAACTGTTTACCATCAGGAGAGATTGCAGCACCTTGTGCTCTCATCACACTTAATTTCTGAGGTAGATTTTCATCATCTCTTATAATGGAAATTTCAACCTTTTTAGCTTTCTCTCCCACTTTTTGAGTATAGATTTCGCCATCATAAGTGTAACATAGTGTTCCTTTTTTATCGATTGAAAGAAATCTTACAGGATGCTTTTTGAAAGAGGTAACTTGTTGAATATCAGCAGTATTATCCAATTTACAATTATAAACATTGAATGATTTTCCATCCCTTTCGCTGAGGAAGTAAAAACTCTTGCCATCCGGAGCAAGGACAGGATTTCTATCTTCACCGGCTATGTTGGTAAGATTTGTATGTTTTTTACTCTCTACATCATAACGCCAAATATCTCTTGTAATGGAAGATGTGTGGTGTTTACGATACTCATCCTCGCCACCTTTTTTATCTTGATACAAGAAGAATTTACCATCTTTACTCCAATTGATATACTCCGCCGGAGTAGCAAGAATTTGTTTAACACGACCACCATCAACAGGAACCTGGTAAAGTTCCAACATACTCGAAGCAGGGAAGAGAGCACTTGTAGCCGGATCCTGTATAGTTGCAGAGTAGAGGATATGTTTACCATCGTTGGTATATGCGTAAGGTAACTCCTTGGCAGAATTGTATGTTACCCGTTTTGCTGAACCACCTCTGGAGGATACAGTATAGATGTCAAAATTACCATTTCTATCACTTGTGAAAGCAATTGTTTTACCATCAGGAGACCAAATAGGGTTTGCCTCATAAGAATCCTGTGTTGTAAGTTGTTTTGCTTCGCCACCCTCAGAATCGACAACATATATGTCGCCTTTATATGAAAATACAATCTCTTCACCGTTTGGTGAGATTTGGACGAAACGCAACCAAAGTGGATTCTCTGCCTTAATTATCAAGGTAGAAAATATTAAAAGTGCAATTGAAATAAATTTTTTCATATAACTTGTTTAATTTGTTTATTCTACTGATTTACAATTGTTTAGGAAATTTAGAACTACATCTTCCATTATTGAATAACCTGCTAAAGTAGGGTGGCATCCATCTGCTGCATTCTCTTTTGAAAGGCCACCTGAACCATTATCCATTGGTGTATAGTAGTCAAGATAATGAACGGAAGCAGATTCAGCATACTCTTTTAAGAGCTTGTTAAGCTCCTTAACGCTCTCTGCCGGTTTAAGGTCTTTTCTCCAATTTAATCTATCGCAAGGAATTACCGAGCATACTACAGGAATAATTCCATTTGACTTGGCAATTTCGCACATAGATTTAATATTCTTCATAATATCTTCTAATCTGATATAACCGCTATTTTCGGCAATATCATTGATACCGGCTAAAATAAAGAGATATTCCGGTGAGAGATCTACCACATCACGTTGCATCCTTGCGAGCATTTGATAGGTGGTCTGTCCACTTATTCCACGACCTAAAAAATTATTCTCTTCAAAGAATTGAGGATGTTTAGATGCCCACATATCGGTAATTGAATTACCCATGAAAATTGCTTTTGGATTTGTTGTAACAGCCTCATTTTTAAGCCAATATCGTGAATATTTAGCCCAATCTGTACCGCTTCGGGATACCTTTACGAATGGCTCCTCCTGATTATTGTTCCATTTATAAAGACGAGCATTGCAATTATGGCTCTCTCCATTTTTAGATGGCTCGGCAATCAGATAGTAACCTCCATCAAGAGACTTAAATCCACAACTGCCATATTTGAAGTCCCAACCATAAACTCCACTTGAATGAGGTTTTCCATCCTCGGAGAGTTTAAGATTATAATATTTATGTTTCTTTATACCACCTTTAAGTGACTTATACTCAGGGAGTTGATTAACATCAACTGCAAATAGGGAGTAATTTGGAAATTGTGGTTTTGACCCTTTATACACAGCCATATAAAGACGATTGGTAAAAGGATCATAATCCAAATTTTGAACACCATAACGGGTATTTCCTGTATAGATAAAATATTTATCAGGTACTCCTGCCATGAATATATCAAAATCTCCTGCTTTCATAATATTATCAATCTCTTCAAGATCGTATCTCAATAGAACTTGATAATCATTATCATCTCTTGACAAATCCTCATAGATTCCATAAGCAATGTAGAGTGAGTTTAATGGGGATTCTGATGTAGATCCAATCTTTGGTGCAACTGTAATACCATCAATTCCTGAACAACCAAACTTGTGATCATATTTTTTGCCTTTCACTTTAGTTGTAAGATAGTAATCTTGACGCACTTCTGTCAAATAGATGTATTTGATATCAGCCATCTCTGCACTCATCTCTCTTTGTGAAATATTAGATCCTTTGATAACTGCAATATAGAATGTCGATGTACCGCTATCGATAGGTGGTAAATCCATTTTACGGGATATTGAGGTGCCGATTTCGTCATCTTTACACTCTAATGTAGCATAGATAAGATCTCTTTGTGGGTCGTATGCAATATCTCCAATATGTCCGTGAAGATTGATGATACTACCGACAACACGACCTCGCATATCTGTCTTTACAATAGTATTTGTGAAAGAGAGATATAGAAATCCATTTAATCTATCCAATTCAAAACCTTGTACGTGAAATGGTTGGTTCTTTACATATATTGAATCGGGTAAATCTATCGGTGTGTCAAGACTTACATCAAACGATTGCCCGTTCAATAGAGATATTCCAAGTACAAAGGATATTAAAAATGTCGTTATCTTTTTCATAATCAATTAGTTATTCCAAATTTCACTACTAAATACATTATCTAACCAACTATCCAGAAGATCTGCTCTGAGGGCTAAATCAAGTATTGTAAATCTGCGTCTTATCATTTGAGCAAGTATTACACTCTCGCGAAGTTTCTCCATGGAGATACCTATCTGTGTAGGATGAGTAGGAGCACCTACTATCTTTAACATCTTCACAGCATCATTAACCGGAATTAGTTGCTTGATTAAACGCTCTTTGATTGAATTCCAATTATTTTGCAATAGAAGAAGTTGTTGTTTTACCTCCTGCTTTGTATTATACTTGGCAGCGACCTCTGTAGCTCCAATAGTAGGGAAATCTGTACCTCTGAAGCTATCGAGAGCAACTCTGACCATTTTCTCTTTTGATGGCCACTTCTCCACAATCCTATCAATATCAAGTGCTGTTACATCAGTTTTCAAAAGTTCTTCGTATAGAGCAAGAGAGACTATCGAACCTATGCTCACCTGAAAACCGTGAGATGGGGTAGAGCCATCCGGCATAGTATGGTGCATCATATTCCATAAATGGCTGAATTGATGGTCGGCTCCACTTGCAGGGCGTGATGACTTATGTGCCTGCATTGCAAAACCACTTAAAATCAGACCCTCAATAAGATGTTCTATTGCTACTGTTTCGCCATTTTTTACCTTTAATGGATCACTTAAAGCTTGATGTAACCCATTCTGAACTATTGAAAAAGAGTTGACATCAATACTCTCAACCCCTAAAGCATCGGCAAGAATCCAATCTGCTCCAGATGCAACTTTAGCAAATAGGTCAGCATAGCCACTTGCAGTCATAGAAGATGGTGCTTTTGAAATAATATCAATATCTGCAATTACGGCCTTTGGTGCGGGGCAAGAGAATGTCTCTTTAGAGCCGTTTTTAGTAATTGAAGCTCCAAAGGCGGTATAACCATCCATAGATGCAGCAGTTGCGACTACCAAATAGTTACGGTTATTATGGTGTGAAGATAATTTTACAAGATCATTTATTGTACCTGAACCAATGGCAATCGGTATGGCATCTACTTTAGATAAAATTGAATCAAGATAATCAATGAATCCCCAATGAGCATAAAGATCTTTATTTGGAAGCAGAATCATTGATTCTTGAGATATACCATTGTCGGTCAATAATTTAGATATATAATTTGCGTGAGGCGACATTGCCTCTTCTGATATTATAATAGCTCTTGAATTAGGAAATTGCGAGGTAAAGGCATCTGCAACGCTATCAATAGCGCCGCTCTTGATAAGAAGAAATTTCGTATCTGTCGCTCTACTTAATGCAAATTGAACTATACTATTCATACAATTACTCCTAATATAACCTACAAATTTACAATTTTTATTTACTTTTGCGAAGAAATCAGTGTTGTAATATGAAAGATATAGTATTAAAGAGTGAAAATGATCCTATGGGTCAAGCTATTTATGATTACTTCGTCAATGGTAAAGCATCCCAGATAAAGGTTCGTTCTTCGATGTTTGATGACGATACAATGAGTGTTTCTGAACTCTTTAAGTCACGAAATGAACTATCTGCCATTGAGAAAAAGGCGTTGAGCGAGGCAAAAGGTAGAATTCTTGATGTCGGCGCAGGTAGTGGCAGACACTCTTTAATTCTTCAAGAGGATGGCAAAAGTGTAAAGGCAATCGATATATCACCTCTTTCGGTAGATGTAATGCAGAAAAGAGGAGTTAAAGAGGCAGAGTGTATAAATCTATACGACAAATCTGCATTAAATGAAAAATTTGACACAATACTACTACTTATGAATGGTAGTGGTATTATCGGAAAAGTATCAAATATCCCAACATTTCTTAATAGAATGAGAGAGTTGCTAAATCCCGGTGGAGTAATTCTGATGGACTCAAGCGATCTTATCTATCTCTATGAAAATGAGGATGGTAGCGTCGATATAGACCTTAACGCAAACTACTATGGAGAGGTAGATTATCAGATGGAGTATAGAGGAAAAAAGGGCGAAAAGTTCGATTGGTTATACATCGACTTTTACACCCTCTCTATGTATGCCGAACTCTCAGGATTTGCCACTGATATAGTGGAAAAAGGAGAACATTACGACTATCTGGCAAAACTTACCTTGCTCGGTTGATATCATTCATTCTGATAAAGGCATCATTATATCTCACACCCCAAAGGTCATACCTTTCAAATTGATGCACCATTTTCTTTTTGAAATGGTCCCAATCTTTATTCTCATCAGACGACCATACAACCTCTGAAACTGCTGATATTCTTGGGAATAGTACAAACTCCAATTTCCAGGTATTTGGTAAATATTCAGTCCACACACAAGCTTGAACACCTATAATGTTTGCTATTTGATCCTCGGTTAATGAGTCATAAGGAATTGTAAAATCATAAACACTCTTTAATGAAAGTGGGCCATTATGTCCTATTTCACTCTGTGTTCTTGTCTCTTTTCTATTGAGATAGAAGTATTGAGAAGATGTAAAAATTACTTTATGTCCCTTTTTCAAGGCATCTACACCAATTGATGGTTTATGCCAATTCATTACTACACACTCTTTTGAAATATTGCCCTCTATAATTTCGTCCCATCCGATGGCAATTTTTCCTTTTGATGAAATCACATTTTGAACATAATCAACAAAATATGATTGAAGTGCTTTTTCGTCGGCAATACCATTTTCCTTCATAAACCGCTGAGTATCAGATGATTGTTGCCACCATTTCTTTGCACATTCATCACCGCCAAAGTGGACATAAGGACCAGGGAAGAGATCACAGACCTCTTCAAAAACATCCTTCAAAAATGCAAACACCTCAGGTTTTGGTGCAAGAACATTGTTTTGTCTGTTGTAAATTGCCCAGGTCTGAGCAGTCTTACGAGGAGGGATTGAATCAATGCCATAATCTGTTGCGAAATGTGGATATGTTGCCAAAACCGCCATGCAGTGACCTGGCATATCAAGTTCAGGAATGACTGTAATATGGCGCTCTGCAGCATATTCAATAATCTCTTTTACCTCTTCCTGTGTATAGTATGCTTTATATGGCATCTCTTTATACTTGCCCGGGAAGAATCCTAAAATTTCTCCCTCTCTGTATGAACCAATCTCTGTCAATTCAGGGTGACTCTTCATCTCTATTCTCCAGGCTTGATCATCTGTCAAGTGCCAATGGAAATAGTTTAATTTATGAAGTGCCATATAATCAAGGAATCTCTTGATATAACTCACAGGGTAGAAGTGTCTTACAACATCCAAAAGCAATCCTCGGTATTCTAATTTTGGAGCATCTTCTATTACAATTTCATCAAACTGTGCCAAAACGCCAGCTCTTACAGGAAGAAGCTGAATAAGTGTTTGAACACCGTAAAAGACACCGGCAGCATCGTTACCTTCGATTGTTATACCATAAGGTGCATCAATAGTTATCTTATAACCACCTGATATTGAATCATTTGCAAGGTTTATAAGATTAATATCGGCTCTAAATCTCGAACTCTTGATTACCTCTGATCTGAATCCTAAATTATCATATACATAATCAGAAAGGAAATGTGCAGAGAAATCGAGTTCTTTTTCGTTATAAGAGATTGAGAATTCGTATGGTAATTGGTAAATCTCTTCTCCGATTTTAGATATATTTAATGGTTCAGGGATAATATTATAACTCTTACCAATAGTTGGCAAAGTAGATAAACAGAGCAGTAATATTATGGATAATCTTCTGATAATAAACATATTACTAAATTTCAACGAGTTCATATTTTCTACTTCCTATTCCAATCTCCTCTGCATATCTTAAACCAGCTTCCCAATCTGTGTCGGGGTGGCAGAATTTGAATTTATCCTCGCCTTGATGATGTTCGTGGCAACTGCACATATTTAGGGCAGGGGATTGGTTCACCAAATCAGCACATGCCTGATCAAGTGCAACGGGGTCGAATGAACACATCATACCAAGATCCGGCACAATGGCAGGTGCATTATGCGACCAGCAGTCACATTCAGGAGAGACATTCATAATCAATGAAATATGGAAGTTTGGGCGATCTTTAAGTATTGCTTTACAATACTCATCAATCTTATAATTCAACTCCTCTGATGTATTATAAGTAGCCAAAACTGCAGCTGAATATTGACATAGAGCTACACATTGACCACATCCGACACATTTGTCATAGTCTATTACAGCTTTCTTATCTTCTCCAACTTTGATTGCTCCGTGGTTGCAATTCTTCTCACAAATGCGACAGCCGATACAATTCTCTGCATCAACCTTTGGTTGGGAAGAAGAGTGAAGCTCCAATTTACCTGCGATACTTGCACTACCCATTCCGATATTTTTCAATGCTCCGCCAAAACCTGCCTGCTCGTGACCTTTGAAGTGAGAGATTGAGATAAAAATATCAGAATCAGCAATAGCTCTACCAATTTTAGGGGCAGGGCAATATTTTGCATCTTCCAATGGTATCGCTGTGTAGTCAGTACCCTTCACACCATCTGCAATTATTACATTACAATTGATTTGAAGTGGATTAAAACCATTTTTAACGGCAGAATCAAGATGATCTACTGCATTGTCTCTCAGACCTTTATACAGTGTATTACTATCGGTTAAATAACACTTTGCTCCTAAAGAATTGAGTAAATCAACAATAGTAGCTACATAGTTAGGGCGAATGTAGGCCATATTACCCGGTTCGCCAAAATGTACTTTGATTGCTGTAAATTGATTTTTGAAATCAATATTCTCAATACCGGCAGCAACTACCATTCTTTTAAGTTTTTTCAAAAGATTTAGTCCCGGTCTGGTATTAAGGTTGGTGTAATAAACTTTAGACTTGTTCTCCATAAATAATATATTTAACGACCGCAAAGATAGGATTTATAATCATTTATTTACACAATTTAGTAATGATTTATTCCTATTTTTATTTCATATTGTATATTTGTCGATGAGATATCAAAAGTTTATAAAAATGAGGATAGCAAAATTTTTAATAATTTTCATAATCGCTTATATATCAACAAGTTGCGGAACAGGTAATACAAACATAGTTCCTGACATTCCGGATCTGCCACAGGGAGAGGAGAGTATCGATTTTACATTTGGACACGAAGGGATTGCCTATATTTGGGATGGGAGCATTATTCCGGAAATTCATATATCTGTATCACTCGATGAGTGGAATAAATTATTAAAGGGTTACGATCAAAATAATCATATTGTTGACTATTTCCATTGTGATGTGGATTATATCAAAGGTGGGGAGAAGAGCTCCATTAAGGATGCAGGTGTGAGATTGAGAGGAAACACCTCAAGACGCAGGCCGGAAGGTGTAAGTGGCGAAGAGCATAAAAAGGATAATGCAGATTGGCACCATTGCCATTTTGGTCTGAATTTCAGGAAATTTAACAAAGATGATGAGCACGAACTAAAGGGAATCAGAAAGATTAATCTTAAATGGTTCAAAGATGATCCCACCTATGTAAGGGAGTTATATTGTTATGACCTCTTCAGAAGATACAATATCTGGACTGCAGCCAATGACACATATTGCAGATTATTTATTCATATAGAAGGCGACTCAAAAGAGGCCTATTTTGGTGTGTATCAAATGATTGAGCCGGTTGATAATAAATTCATCAGCAAACGTGAAGAGTATTTTGGAAGTAAAGATGGTAACCTTTGGAAGTGCGGATATCCAGCCACTTTCAGCGATAACAACGCCTCTATGGGTCTTGACGAAAATAAAGGTATCGAATATGTTTATGAGTACAAGGGTGATGAGGAGGATTATTCTGCAGCTGTAAATCAATTGAAGGATTTTATGCTGAAACTACAAGGCAAATCTGATGAGAGTTTTTACACTTGGATCAAAGAGATTTGCGATGTGGAATTTTTACTAAAAACATACGCTGTAAATGTCGCTGTGGGTATGTGGGACGACCATTGGAACAATGGAAACAACTTCTATATCTTTTTCAATTCATTCGATCTTTACAACTATAAAATATTCTTTATTCCTTACGATTATGACAATACTTTGGGTACATCTTCCAATTGCGGAGTATTGAGCGATTCTGGTCGTCAAGATCCATATAATTGGGGCGATAGAGGACTTTTAATGGAGAGATTGATGAAATTTGATGAGTTTAGAGAAATCTATAAAAATGCTCTATTGGAATTGGTAGATCCTGAAAATGAGCTATTTAGCATAAATAGTAGTGTAGAACGCATACAAAAATGGCAGGATAAAATATCAAAATTCGTTTCAAACGACACAGGAGAGGATATGGTAATAGAAGATAAGCCTGCATACTGGGGAAACCACAGTGAATACAGACTTATCGATAAGGGGGCAAATAACTTTTTCCGAGTTAAAGAGGAGAGTATCCGAAAAATGGACTAAAGTGCCTCAATATTTTTACTCAGCCAATCTATTCTGCCGTGTAGCCAATCTTTCAAATATTTGATCTCTTTATCGTATGCTTCAATAATTTGATTAGTAGAGGAGCCCTTTGGGGTGAGAAGCCACCACAATCTATCATTGTATTGAGCAGAAAGAGTAAGTTCACGATGTTTTGCATCGATATAACTCATAATTTGTGCTTCATTATCAGCAATAACTTTCATCTTCTGTTTGAGTAATGTAACAAACTCATCATTTGCAAACATCGCTTTTAACCATATTTTTGAACGATCTCCATCACGGATTGTGAAGCCCTCATAGCCATTATCACTACCTTCTCCATCATCATAAATCTGATTTCCAAAGGCCAAATCGTAATCCCATAGCGGACCCATATAGAGTTTGCCATCATCACTTAAATTCATAAATACACTGATAAAGAAGTCGGCATCCGGATTCTTTGTAACTTCACTATTCAGGTACCAATCAACCATACTCTCAATATCGAGGTATTGTGAATAACTTTCGACATCGAGATTTTTAAGATCTGACTCCAACTTATTGATGAAATCCTCGACATATCTATATTCTGTGCTACCTTTTATAACATCGGGATCTTTAATTACATACTTCAAACCGGAGTTTTCTGCAGTAAAGAAGATATCTCCATTTGCCTCTTTTGCACGTACATCTATTTCAAGAATATATCCATCCGGCACACGATTCTCGTCAATTTTAATATGTTCGCATAGGTAATAATTGCCGAGAAATTTACCATTCAAAACAAGTTCCACAAGTTCGCCGCCCTGTTTCCAGCGTAAGTTTGAAAATTGTTCTGCCAAGTAAAATGCCAAATCGGTACGAATCATTGATTTATCGTTGTAAGCAGCCAATAATACCCAGCGTTTGTGCTTTGGCATACCAAACAATTCATTTTTCTTATCAAGTTTAAGGGCGTATGGTTTTTTGGGATTATACCAGGTTGTATTTCCACGCCCACGTATCTCAGTAGCCAATCCTACTACGGAATATTCATTATCTACTCCCTGAATAGAGAGATCTGCAAGTATCCAATTCTCTTTATCAACAATTGGTGCATTATTCTCTGTATTAATATAAATTATAGGAAGGGAGGTAAAGGCAGTCGGCTCGGAATTAAGAGTTATTTTATAAGTTACAGAGATACCATCGGCATTGGTAACCAGGTACTCTACGGGCGATGAGAAGTCGTTATATGATATTCCGCTTTTCTGTTCAACGCCATTTACGGTTACAATTGCACCTTCAGATGCAGTAAACTGCGATCTTAGTTTTGTTAGATCCACAGGTGTGCTAAATGTATAGTTATAATCCTGATAATCAATGTTTTGGAATACAACATCTTCAAAAAGAGATTCATTGTATTCTTTGGTAATTGAAAATGAAAGTAACTTTGGCTCCTCAGCCGGAGGTGTTGGCTCTTCGCAAGATGAGAAGAGGATTATTAGTGGCAACAGAAATAATTTTAACTTATTCATAGTTATATTAAACAAAACTTTTCATAATAGATGTGGTAGGTATCTCCTTCTCTGAAACAGGGGTAAAGTAGTGAAGGAATTGCTTAAGGCGATATGCCTCACTATATTCCGGACAATTTTTAGGAACAGTAGCTAAAATTTTCTCGGCACTTGTACGCAGTACTGCAAATTCAATCAGGTATGTTGAATTGAAAAGAACATCTGCATCCTCTTGAAATGGATAGATCCATTGCACTTCGGAACGTCGCACATTTGGCCAGGCAGAGATTGTCTCACGTGCTGTAAATGCACCTTTATTGAAATCTCTTATAATCCTTCTCAATAGTCTGTTGTCACTTGTAGGAATGGAGTTATGATTATCAAGAGAGACACTTGTAATGGTATTGATAAAGATACGGAATTTCTCATTTTCACTGACTTTATCGGTGAGTCGTGGGTTAAGGGCGTGAATTCCTTCAATCAGCAAAATAGATCCATCGGTAATTTTCAACCTCTTTCCGTTGAACTCTCGAAGTCCTGTAACAAAGTTATACTCAGGCACTTCCACCTCTTCTCCATTCATCAGTTTGAGAAGATCGCTTTGAAGATACTTATGATCTACTGTATCAAAATTATCAAAATCGTATGAGCCATCCGGTAATTTTGGTGTATCTACTCTGTTTACAAAATAGTCATCCGTCGAGAATGAAATAGGACGCAGACCACATGCTTTTAATTGTACCGAAAGTCTCTTGCAGAATGTACTCTTTCCACTGCTTGTAGGGCCTGTAATTAGGACAATTTTCACCTTTTCAGGTGAATTGTAGCGTCTTTCAATCTCCTCGGCTATCTGTACAATCTTCTTCTCTTGAAGTGCTTCGGCAACTTGAATCAACTCCGGAGCCATACCCTTTTGACAAGCAATATTTACATCTCCAACATTATTCAACTGCATAATTTTGTTCCATCTCAAAGACTCATCAAGTATATCAAAAGTCTTATTTTGATCCATAAATGGTGCAAGTTCGGATGGTTTATGTCTGTTAGGGACACGAATCAAAATGCCACCTCTATAAGGCATAATATCCCACACTTTCAAGTATGCTGTACTCGGAACAAGAGCATTGTAGTAGTAGTCTGCAGTCTCTCCCAAAGTATAATATGTGATATAAAGGTCTCCACAACTCTCCAGAAGGGTAACTTTGTCATCATATCCTAATTTTCGGAAGAGTTCAACTGCCTCTGAAGTCAAGACGTGATGTCTTTTGAAAGGCAAGTCTTGTTCAACTATCTCTCTCATTTTCAAGCGAATAGCATCTACCTCATCGTGAGAAATAGCGGTAGAATCTTTTCTCTCAATGGTACAATAAAAGCCCTTGGAGATAGGTCTTCTTATTACAATTTTACAATTTGGGAAAAGCTCTTGTGTTGCCTTACAAAGTAAAAAACAGATAGAGCGACAATAGACATTTCTTCCATCATAACTCGAATAGTCAAGAAACTCTACTGTTTTACTATTGAATATTTTATAGGTCAGTCCCTCTGAGACATTATTAACTCTTGCACTTATTATTTTGTATGGTTCATTGAAACCAAATTCCAAAGCGACATCCTTCAATGATGTCCCTTCAACAAAACTCTTTGTAGTGCCACAATTTTTACAGAAAATATCAACCATAACAGTATCAATTAAAGAGTTCTACATTTTTGAATGATGGAGTCAATTTACCATCCTCAATTTGGTGGATTATCTCTACAACTTTGTCATTCATTGGAGTAGGAGAGCCAACCTTACGTCCGAATGCAGAGACAACTCCATTGATGGCATCAACCTCGCTCTTTTTACCCTTTTCAAGATCCTGCAACATACTTGCTTTGAGAAGAGCATGTTTCTTAATTGCAATCGGAATGATAAAGAAGGAAATCGCCTTTTTGAAGGAGTTCTTATAATCAAGCAACTTAACAATATCTTTTCCTTGTACCGGCTCTATTTTAATACCACCCTTGGCGCAAACATCGATACACTCTTTAATCAATGCCTGAACAACTCTACGAGATTTTTTATCTTTTGCTGCTTCGCCAAAAGTAGAGCCAAGAACTGCACTCATACCGGAAAAGGCAGAATTTATAAGAAGTTTACTCCACCTTGAGCCAATGAAATTTTTGTCATACTCAACAGGTCCCATCAGTTCAAGAACTCTTTTAACCTCATCTATATGGTGATTTGGGGTAGGAGATAGAGACCCTAAAGAAAAGGTAAGACTATCCACAGCACTTGTCAATTCACAAACACCGGGATCTTTCATTGTAGCACCCCAAGCCACAGTACAACCAAGAACTCTATCCTCTCCGACAATCTCTCCGATTTCCAATTCAGGAATACCATTTTGAAGAGTAACAATTACACCATCTTCAGCGAGATAATCTTTAAGGAATGTAACGACCTCTCTGTTATGTTGTTGTTTTGTCATTAAAAAGATAATGTCATAGATTCCTGACATTTGATCAGGTGTATATGCAGTTACTTTTTGATTGAAATTTATTGTACCAACTATAGTGGCTCCGTTTGTTTGTAATGCTTCAATATGTGCTTTATTTCTATTGATTAATTCAATTTCTCCACCATTTTTAGTGATGTATGCACCTAATATTGTTCCCAATGAACCTGCACCATAAATTGCTGCTCTCATAATGTTAACTTATTTATAATCAATTAATTATTCAATTTAATCCATCCTGCTTCCACTAATATGGAATCAACTTTTTGAACTATTGACCAACGATCGTGATCATTTCTATTGGCAAAAATCATAACCTGAGTATCCGAGTCGGGATATGTTGCCGCATAGATTTGAAATCCGCCATTATCTCCGGTATGGTATATTCTCTTTGTAAAATCTGGATTATCCTCTATAAACCATCCATAACCATACCAGGTAAATGGACGATTCTGATAGGAACTGAACTCAGAGCCGGATACTTTAATTTGTTGACTATGAGCAAGTTGAAGAGAAGAATTATCAATTATAAGATTATTCTTAAGAGCAGAATACCATTTAGCAAACTGATGTGTCGATGTATAAATTCCACCATCTGCTTTGGTCGCAAAGAATGTCTCTTCGCCATAATCATACTCACGCCAGTTGCCAATAACAGGAGCCTTCTCTTGTTCTCTTTTAGCTGCTGCCGCTGCCTCCGGAGTCCTATCGGAATCAGCTGAAGAAGTTTCACTCTCTTGGACAGGAATGTATCCGTGAGCCATATTTGGAATCTCTTTATCAGGCGAGAAATAGAGTGTTTGATCCATTCCTGCAGGAAGATGTATATTATCTCTCATATATTTCTCAAATGATTCTCCTGTAACTTGCTGGATGATGCCATAACACAATTGAAAAGTAGGATTCATATATTGGTATTGAGTTCCCGGAGTGAAGTGAAGTTTATCCAAATCTTCCATATAAAGGATACAATCTTCGTCTGTTGCAGTAAGAACAAAATCTCTGTTATCTCTCGGTCTGTAATCACCTATTCCGGAAGAGTGAGAGAGCAGATGAGAAATTTTGATATCGTTATAGAAATCTGCCTTGAAATGTGGAAAATACTTTTTTACAGGGTCATCAAGGGAAATTTTGCCCTCTTTCGATAGCTGAAGCATTGCAACAGCTGTGAATTGTTTGGATAGAGAAGCAATATTGAAAAATGTATTGCCATCAATTTTTGTTTTTGAGTTGAGATCGGCCAATCCGAAACCCTTGTCATACATAACTTTATCACCTTTCAATATCAATACTGCTGCACCTGGCTCGTCAGCGGGATAGAGTTCTTGAAAGAAATTATCAAGTCTCTCTTGTGCAATTTTGTCTCTATTTTCCATTGAACAAGAGTGTAAAAGGAGTGTTGATAAAACTATTGCGACTAAATATTTTACCATAATATTCAATTTTGAGTTAATTTGTAAAAATAATTGAATATTTTTGAATAGCAATAGCTAATAATCCGAAAGAGCGATGAAACACCATATAATTACAAGTGCAGATGGATCTACTTCGTTACAGTTAGAGCAATTTGATGAGGCTTATCACTCAATAAATGGAGCATTCACAGAAGCAAAACATATTTACATAGAAAATTGTATCGAAAAGCTCTCACCTATGAAGAATTTGACAATTTTTGACGTAGGATTTGGAAGTGGTCTTAATGCGATTTTATCATTGGCCTGGCATATATCCACAAGGGGGCAAAGTGGAGAGATTCTCTATTGCGGAATTGAGAAATACCCTATACAACTATCTGAAATTGAGCAATTTAACTATTGTGATAAAATATCTGAACAGTACAATATTCCTCTTGATGAACTAAGAGAATTATTTATTAAAATTCACCACTCGCCATGGGAGGAGGTGTGTGAAATCTATCCAAACTTTAAACTCATTAAGAATAGATGTGATATAGCAGATTTAAGGGATGAGTTTTACTTAAACAGGATGATAAATGGTGGATTGGCTGCAATTTTTTACGATACTTTTTCCCCAGCCACACAACCTGAATTATGGGCAGAAGAGATATTTATCGAGATTGCAAAAGGGACACCTGAAGGGTCGATACTATCAACATACTGCAGCAAAGGTATTGTCAAAGAGAGACTTCGCAAGGCCGGTTTCAAAGTATCAAGGGTAGCCGGTCCTCCCGGAAAACGACACATAATTATGGCTGTCAAATAGAAAGATTACTAATAATCTCTTCTTCCTACACGTCATTGCTGGCGAAGCCGGCAATCTACTCCTCTTACTCGTCATTGCTATATTACCCAGAAATGAAGTTATAGCTGATCTGATCAGTCATTGGTGGATGTTGGTCCCACAGGGCGGTAATCCAAATCTGCACTATCGTAATGAAGTTTAGAATGGCGAAGCATTGATTCATCTACATTCAGGTTGAACTCACCGCAATAATGAATCTCGCAATTACTTAATACTAAATCATTTGTCTCAATGAAAAGATGTGAACCATTCTGTGTAAATCGACAATCTTCAAAGTGAATATCACGAGTGCTGTAATCGGCAACAACAGCTCCATTGTTACGGTAAAAATCTGAATGTATGAAGTAAGCAGAACTAACATTGTTCAAGACCATTATACCTTGAGAGCAATCTCTGATAATTGATGAGTCCATAATCAAATTTGTGACATTATAGGCCTCAATACCCCAAGTTCCACAACCGAAAAGGTCACAATTTAAGATATTGACATCTTTACAATTTCTCAATGAGATAACCGAACCGATACAATTGCCTGTTTCTGTGTGTCCTACTGTAAGATTTTGGATTGTTAAATTCTCACACTTCAAGAAGTTAAGAGTTACGGCATATCGAGGATCTACAACAATCGAAGAGGAATACTCTCCAACAATTTTAAGGTTATTGATTCCAATCATCGTAAGTTGTCTTCCATCAAAGACCTCTTCGCTCAAAATTGTATTGGGATGGTAGAAGAAATTATAATCCACATATTCAGTAAAACCTATATTGCAATCTCTGAGGATGTTAGGCATAGTGAGCAAATTGGAGAAGTTAAGATGGGTATTTTCCTTAATGACAATTGTCCTGTCGCTACCTAACGAGGATAAAAACTCATATTCATTACTCACTTCAATAATCTGATTTTGTTCAGGAGAATTCAAAGATTGATACTTCTCCTCACTCTTGATAAGTGCAATATTTGCCTGTTCGATAATCGATAAATGAATAGTGCTGTTATCTTTGACAGGTGAATACCAAGGGAATTTTTCAAAATACTCTCTCAACTCTTTATTTGAGAAGTTATAACCATTTCTGGCATAAATCTCATTTCGCATAAATGACAGAGTTTCAGCATCATAGTTGTCAAAAAAGTGGATATTCAACAAGCAGTCTGATGTTATGCCTTCAGGTGTGTGTCTCTCAATTTCTCGTTGAAAGTTAACGTTATGCTCCAATGAATCAGGAGTCAAATACATTAACCAAACAGGCTCATTATCATCATTGTAGAACAATAGAAAATACATCCCTTCCTGACGAATATATTGAACTTCCCAATCCGGTTCTACGCGAAGTATCCTCTTCAAAAGTTGGGGATCATCATAATCAATGGTATAGAAGCCCTCTTTTTCAGGGTTGCGTGTCATAGTAAACTGATAGTCATCCCTATATTCAGATGTGCCTGTCATATAGACTGCATCGCCATCAACGGTAGCTTTATATAGTACCTCACCATCAAACCGAGTGCTATTATTCTGAATTCTCTGCGCTTGCGAGGTAAGAGATAAAAGAAGGATTGACAATAGTAAAAAAAGTCGTTTCATATCATATATTTAATTTAAATTTAGATTTAAATATAGTTATTTAATTCCAAAGTGACAATGATTTATTAACTTTGTATAAAATGTAAACCTATGAAAAAGTTATTTATACTTATATTTCTATCAATTACTAACTTCGTTTTACAAACACAAGAGGTAGATAGTAAGCAAACCAATCTTCTTGCAAATGAGCTTGATACCATTGATGGAAGTTGGTCGGGAAAGTTAGAATTAGGTTTCAACTCACTCTCTCTTTGCTTTAATATCAATAATAAATCTGGGAAAAGGAGTTGCACTCTGGATGTGCCGGAGCAAAGTGGGATTGATATTCCTGCTGAATTGACTCTGTTAACAAATCAAGAGATAGAGATTTCTGTCCCGGCATTGGGATTGAAATACAAAGGATTTAGAAAATCATCGGACCTGATAGAGGGTACATTCTCTCAACACGGTATCGACCTGCCATTGAGTCTCTCTCCGGGAAAAATTAAAGCAAACAGGCCTCAGACCCCTAAGGAACCATATCTATATAGGTATGAAGAGGTTACATTCTCCAATGAAGAAGAGGGGGCTGTTCTAAAAGGTACTCTGACTTATCCAATAATGGATTTCAGATATCCAGATGGGACAATACCTGTTGTAATAATGGTAACAGGAAGTGGTGCTCAGAACAGAGATGAGGAGTTATTTGAACATAAACCATTTCTGGTAATTGCAGATTATCTTGCAAAGTGCGGAATAGCCTCATTAAGATATGACGACAGAGGTGTAGGAGAGTCAACAGGAGATACTAATGGGACTACAACAGAGAATAACAAAGCTGACGCAAAAGCAGGTATCGATTTCCTTCGTAAAATGGAAAAATTTGGCAAAATTGGCGTACTCGGACATAGCGAAGGTGGTACTATCGCCTTTATGCTCGGAGCGGAGAATAGTGTTGATTTTGTGGTTTCACTTGCAGGTGCAGCAGAAAAAGGAATAGATATTTTGGTAGAGCAGATTAGAGTGCAATTTGAACAGAAAGGTCTTGAGAAAGAGATGTTAAAGGATTATATCACTCTACTCAGAATTATATTGGAGGAGCGAATTAATGAAGTGCAAATAGTTGATAATGAGCAATATATCCAAGAATTATGTTCAACTAACAATGTTTCATTACCAAAGGAGATTATTCCGACATTAGAGCAATTCATCACCTTTGGAGGCAATTGGCTTGATTGGTTTATTGCGTACGACCCAGCAGAAGATATTAAGAAAATAGAAGTTCCTGTAATGGCTATAAATGGAGATTTAGATCTTCAGGTTATAAGTAAAAGGAACCTGAAAGTTTTGGAGGATAATTTGAAACCAAACAGTAAACACTTTATCAAAGAGTATCCATCTTTAAACCATCTCTTCCAGCATTGTAACTATGCCGATGCATTAAACTATTGGAAAATCGAAGAGACTATATCCCCTGAGGTATTGAAAGATATTGCAGAGTGGATCAATTCAATTAAATAGATGCGTTGTAGAAGTATAATAGATTCCCGCGACTGCGTCGCAGGAATGACGGAG
>X40_Bactrian_Camel__coassemble_2_pt1 | contig 55188 bp, 63 predicted proteins | sample X40_Bactrian_Camel__metabat2_high_PE_006 | metagenome-assembled genome bin X40_Bactrian_Camel
GGTTAAATTGAACGAACCAGAAGCAGCTGAAAGAAACTTCAAGAAAGCTGAAAAGAATGGTGTTGAAGAGGCAACTGAAAACTTAGAAGTAGTTAAGAAGTTGAAATTCAACAACAAATATTTCGCAGGCGAAGATTACTAATCGACTGTAAATTGATAGAAGGGTGGAGGATTTATTTCTTCCACCTTTTTTTATGCCTGCTTCTTTGTCATTCCCGAGTTTGTCTCGGGAATCTGTTTTAGATTGCCGGGCTTCGCCCAGCAATGACGTGATGTGGGGAGCAGCAATGACGTGATGTAGAGCCGCATCTCTCTGAGACCTTATAAAACGAAAAACCCTCACTACATCAGTAATGAGGGTTAACGTGCTCGGGACGGGAATCGAACCCGTACGGGCATTGCTGCCCACAGGATTTTAAGTCCTGCGTGTCTACCTATTCCACCACCTGAGCAGGAATAGGGTGCAAATATACAAAAAAAATTTAATTAGACATAGATTTTGCCGGAATATCAAAATAATGATACACTTTAATAATATATTATAAAGTATTCATTGATTTAATATAGTCATCAATTACTTGTGGAAAATTATTTTGTTCAAGAGTATGTATTTTGGCGGCAAGATCATCAGGAGTATCACTCTCTTCTATAACACATTCAGCTTGGAAAATATTTTTACCATGGTCATATTGTTCATCAACAATGTGTATGGTAATGCCCGATTTTGTCTCTTTTGCAGCAATTACTGCTTCATGAACATTCATTCCATACATCCCCTTTCCTCCATAATTTGGAAGTAGGGCAGGGTGAATATTTATAATCTTGGCAGGATAATCCGAAATAAATTGTGCAGGAATTTTCAATAAAAAACCTGCTAAAATAATATAATCAACCTCTAAGCGTCTCAATTCCGATAGCACAATATTGTTTGAAGAGTCGTTCAACTCTGCCTTGGTAAATAAAAAAGTTGGGATATTACATCTTCTACCTCTCTCAATTACAAAGGCGTTTGGGTTGTTGCAGAAGATGGATTTTACACAAACATCCTCTCTTTTACTGAAATAATTGATAATGTTTTCAGCGTTAGTTCCGGAGCCGGAAGCAAAAATTGCAATGTTATTCATAGTAAACTTTCTTTGTGCAAAGTTATGGAAATTTGGTTAAGTCGTAAAATTTTGTTTTCTTTGCTTTTAGTTTCATTGAAAAAGTATTTATTAACTAAAATTTTAAACGATGGATATTACTGCAAAAGTAAAAGAAATTATTGTTGAAAAATTAGCTGTTGACGCTAATTCAGTTGTGCCTGAAGCAAATTTTGTTAATGACTTAGGCGCTGATTCTTTGGATACAGTAGATTTGATTATGGAATTTGAAAAGGTATTTGATATTGAAATTCCTGACAAAGTAGCTGAAAATATTCAAACAGTAGGTCAAGCTATTGAATTGATTGAACAAGCAAAAGCTGAATAATTATTATAGGCTAAAACCTAACCATGCAAACTAAGCGTGTTGTCATAACCGGGATCGGGACCATAAACCCTTTGGGCAACTCAGTTAAAGATTTTTACCAAAATCTAGAAAAAGGGGTTAGTGGTTGCGAGCCTATTGTGGAATTTGACACAACGCTTTTCAAGACAAAGTTCGCTTGCCGAATTAAAGATTATTCTCCTGAAAAGTTTGGCTTTGACAGGAAGGAGGCGCGTAAATATGGCAAATTCAGTCAGTACGCACTCATTGCAGCTAAAGAGGCAATTGAAGATAGTAAATTGGATCTTGATGCTATTAATCTTAATAGAGTCGGAGTTATTTTAGGTTCCGGTATTGGTGGCATTTGCGAACTTAATCAAGAGATTATGGGCTATGTCGATGGTGGAAAGACACCTCGCTATAGCCCTTTTTTAATTCCCGGCGTCATAACAAACATAGCAGCAGGCAATATTTCAATTAAATATGGATTGAAAGGGCCAAATTATGTTGTAACATCGGCTTGCGCCTCTTCTCTACACGCAATCAATGATGCATACAACATGATTCAGTTGGGGAAAGCTGATGTTATGGTAACGGGTGGTACCGAGTCTCCAATTTCTGAGCCAGGAGTGGGGGGATTTGGTTCTTTAATGGCACTTTCGACCCGTAATGATGATTACAAAACAGCTTCAAGGCCATTCGATAAGAATAGAGATGGATTTGTAATCGGAGAGGGTGCGGGTATAATCGTATTGGAAGATTACGATAAAGCTGTTGCAAGAGGTGCAAAAATCTATGCAGAGATTACAGGAATAGGTATTACTGCGGATGCCTATCATATTACTGCCCCACAACCTGATGGAACAGGTGCAGCGGAAGCAATGAGGGTGGCACTTGAGCAAGCCGGTATTACGCCGGAAGATGTTGATTATATCAATGTCCACGGTACATCTACCACTATGGGAGACGTCGCCGAGTTAAATGCTATCAAGGAGTTATTTGGAGATGCTGCATATAAGTTGAATATCAGTTCAACAAAATCAATGACAGGTCACTTGTTGGGGGCTGCAGGTGCGATAGAGACTATTGCTTGTATCTATGCAATCAACAATTCAATCATTCCTCCAACAATTAATTTCTCTGAAGAGGATGAAATGATTGACTACAAATTGAATTTAACACTGAACAAAGCACAACACAGAGAGGTGAACCACGCTCTTAATAACTCATTCGGCTTTGGTGGTCACAACTGTTCGATTCTTATATCGAAAGTTAAATAATATCCCTATTTTTCTATTTTAGATAAGAGTATGTGATCTTTAACTTAGGTCCATTATCACTCTTATTGCCATTTAGTTTGGCAACGTGATAATTGATGTAGTCAGTAGTGTAGTATGTTTCAGAAGAGGAACTAGTACCATAATAATTATTATAATATCCACTATAGCCATAGTAGTCATTATATCCGCCATATCCGCTATAACCATAGTAATTGTAATAATTATAATAGTTTAGATAGTTATAGTAATCATAATAGTCATAACTACTGCTACTACTGCTTGAAGATTCTGTCTCAGAAATAGGCATCATCCATAAATCCTCTTTTTTACCAATTTCATCAGCATCCATTCGGATAAGTTCTTGTAGGTAGTGGCTGATGTCTGCTCTATACTCAAACAAAGATCTGTTGTTATCACCCTTTACTACTGTATTGTCGTAGATTTCCTCTAATGGTGAGTAGAATAGGATAGAATCACTTGCATATCTTAGACAAGGATAGATATTTCCAGGGAAATAATTAAGTGTCTTATAGTCTTCTGGATATTCATAAGGGAGAATAATACTTGCTCTTGTAATGATAACATTGTCAAGATCATATTCATTTTTCGCAGCCCAATTATCCATGATATCTCTGATATCCTTGGCTTTGATGTGAGGTTTAATTCCACTTAAGCCCTCTACATAGATCTCCTCGGTTGGCTCATCTGTGGCCAAATGTTGAGATGATGTCTGATTTATATTTACACTATAATTATATCCTAAAACAAAGTTTACAGTTGTGTCAGATCTTGCTCCGGTAGAGTCAGTGCGTTCATAAGTCAATGCCGCGTAAGAGTTGGTAATATCTACATAATTGATTCTACCGCCATAGATATTTGGATCCTGTGGGTCTGTTTCAATATAGATACCCTTGAATCTTCTTGAGAAAAGATCCAAACTGTCAAGTTCCTCTTTTGTTGCTGTAAGGAATTGAGAACCAAACTCTTCTGTAGTTTTTAAGATAATAACGCTATCATTTGAAATAATAGGAAGTCCTTGAGAAATAATCTCTTTTTCGTGGTCTTCGCATCCCATAGAATTATTATAAATGTCCAATGTGTCTATAGGGCGTTTCAATTGGTAAGCATATATATTTTGGATAATATCAACACTTCCCCCTGCCACTGTTTGCATATTATTAACATTCATAAGGATAGTCAACATCTTAAACTTAGGATCTCCTTTAAGCTCGAGTGTGTCGTGAGGAGGACAAATATCACAAGCTGCTGCCAAATTTACTATTCCGAACTCAGGGGTGTTGATAGAGCCAACAGTGAGATACGATGCAGAATATGATTGCAAACTATCTGAACTTTTCATTGTTACAGGTAGGTCAAATTCATCCATCATAATGGAAATATCCTGATTTGTGGGAATAAATGATGTAGCCAATGAGTTGCTTGCATCAACACAAGATGTAATATTTATAATGCCGATTAGGGCAATCAGTGAGAGGAATATCTTATTGATTAACTTCATCTTTACCTAAAATTTTATCATAAAAAGCATTATACGCTTGAATATAAGCATTGTCAGATGTGTCAAATTTTACGAAAGGAAGAGTAGGTAGTTTTAACTCTTTGCTGTAATCAAGCAATGCAGGGTTAAGCTCTTCTTCTCCGCATATAATACCATCTGAGTAACAAATAGCAAGTTTAGCAAGATTTATGCCATTAGCTTCATCTATGATATCTAAATTTTCTGATTTAATATTTTCATTAGACAGTTTCTTTTTGAAATCTGCACTGAATGAGTCGTCAAGGTGCTCGTTGTAAAGAGATAGAACCACTTTTGAGTCTGTAAAGATTGGGTCATCCTGGTATTGTTCCTTCAAAAGAAGAGGGAGGATGTGAGAAATCCATCCTTGACAATGGATAATATCCGGTTTCCATCTCAGTTTTTTTACGGTTTCCAGCACGCCGCGAGCAAAGAAGATGGCTCTTTCGTCATTGTCTTCGAAAAATTTGCCATCACCATTTTCGTAAATGAATTTGCGGTGGAAATAATCTTCGTTATCAATGAAATATACCTGCATTCTTGCAGATGAAATAGATGCAACCTTGATAACAAGAGGTCTGTCTATATCGCTGATAACGATATTCATACCAGAGAGTCTGATGACTTCGTGGAGCTGATTACGACGTTCGTTGATAACACCATAACGAGGCATAAAAGAGCGAATTTCCTTTCCTGACTCTTGAATACCCTGAGGTAAAAATCTTCCCAACTGAGATAGAGTGCTCTCAGGTAAGTATGGGAAAACCTCTGAATTTACAAACAAAACTCTGACTGGATTTTTCATAAAAAACTAATCTAGCAAATTTTTTACAAAGTTAATAAAAATTTTTTATATACCTTTGGAGTTTGGAGTTTAACCGCAATTTCTATGTCAAAAAAAGAGAAAAATATAATAAAAGGAAGACTTGTCAGATCATATTTATTATCTCTCTTTACAATCAGTCTGATACTATTCCTGATGGGAGCGGTGCTTCTTCTTGGGGTTAATGGTAAAGCGGTTTCAGACTATTTCAAAGAGAGTGTAGTTGTTTCGCTTATTCTCAAAAATAGTGTTCAGGAGAGCGAGGCAATGCAGTTGATAAAGAAGATTGAGATGAGGGATGGCGTCAAGAGTGTGGACTATGTCTCAAAAGAGCAGGGGCAGGAGGAGATGGAGAAGATTCTTGGATCTGATTTCTTGGATGTGTTTCAGGCCAATCCTATTCCTATTTCATTGGATATCAAGCTACAAGGAGAATATGTGGTTAGCGATAGTCTTGAAATGATAAGCCAGGAGTTATCTGAGGAGAAATTGGTGGAAGAGGTTGTATATCAAGACTCTTTGGTGGAGACTCTGAATGCAAATTTACGCAAAATAGGTATTGTGTTTGCTGTTGTAATCGCTATTCTACTGCTGATATCTTCGGTGCTTATAAGTAACACTGTAAGATTGAATGTTTATGATAAAAGATTTGTAGTCAATACAATGCGTTTGGTGGGGGCTACAAAGGCATTTATTAGGAAACCATTCCTGACCAAAGGTTTCTTCCAGGGTTTGTTTGCATCTTTGCTTGCAGTAATGGCACTTCTGGTGGCTCTGTACTTTGCCCAGAAAGAGTTTGGTCAGCTATTTGCAATATTTGATGCCAATTTGATGTTGATAGTTATGGCTGTATTGGTGCTTGTAGGGGTGTTAATCTGTGTTGCCGCTACTGCCCTTGCTGTGAATAAGATAGTTTCGCTTAATAAGGATGAATTATATTATTAAAAGTATATAAAATGAGTAATAATAAGTTTGCAATGTCACCAAAGAGTGTGCGTTTTGTGATTGTAGGATTAATTGTAATGATTTCCGGTTATATTCTTATGATTGGCGGAGGATCTGACGACCCAAATGTATTCAATCCTGAGATGTTCAATTTCACACGCATAGTTGTCTCTCCTTTACTTATTCTTTTGGGTGTTGCCATAATTATTATTGCAATAATGAAAAAGCCAAAAGACGGCACAGAACAGCAGAACTAATTGATTATGAGCTCATTAGATGCTATAATATTGGGGTTGATTCAGGGATTGACAGAGTTTCTTCCTGTCAGTAGTAGCGGACACTTGTCAATAGGTAAATATCTCTTCGGCATCGAGCAGAATGACCTTACTTTCGAAGTTGTAGTACATACAGCTACAGTTTTGAGTACAATAGTTGTATTTAGGAAGAGTATTTGGAATCTGATAAAAGGTCTGTTTGCCTTTAAATATAATTCTGAGACTGAATATATTTGTAAAATATTGGTCTCTCTGATTCCGGTAATGGTGGTTGGACTCTTCTTCAAGGATTATGTAGAACAAATCTTCGGTTCCGGCCTTTTGGTTGTGGGAATAGCACTTTTAGTAACAGCATTTCTGTTATTTCTTAGCGAGAGACTCTCACCTAAAAATCCTAAGCCACTAAGTTATAAATCTGCTTTTGTCATGGGATTGGCACAGGCCGTTGCTGTAATACCCGGTTTATCTCGTTCCGGCTCCACGATATCGGCAGGTTTGCTCTGTGGTGTAGATAAAAGCAAGGTTACCGAGTTTTCATTTTTGATGGTACTAATCCCTATTCTGGGAGAATCTTTCTTAGAGTTAGTTTCGGGAGAATTGACTATGGCCTCAAGCTCCATAGGTTTTATGCCTCTGCTTTTGGGCTTTTTATCTGCATTTCTTTCAGGCCTTTTCGCCTGTAAGGTGATGATTACAATTGTGCGTAAAGCTAAGTTGAGTTGGTTTGCTATCTACTGCTTGGTTGCTGCCATATTCTCTATTGTTTGTCACTTTATTGGTTAGATATGCACTTTTTTGTATCAGATGTCCATCTGGGCTCGAAATTGGGAAATCCACAGCAACGCGAGGCAGATTTTATCAAATTTCTTAAAGAGTTGCCGCAAGATGCTGAAACACTCTTTCTCCTTGGTGATATTTTTGATTACTGGTTCGAATACAAGAATTCTGTTCAGGAGGAGTATCGTTCTGTATTAGAGGCACTTAGGAGTGTTGTTAATAGAGGTGTCAAGGTCTATTTTGCAAAGGGAAATCACGATTGGTGGACATTTGGTTATTTAGAGAGGGAGATTGGACTTATTGTAATAGATCAACCATATTTGATAGAGTTGGATGGTAAATTGTTCTGTGTTGGACATGGAGATGCTTTAGGTGTAAAGTCGTTGGGCGTCAGAATAATGACCTCAATCTTCCATAACAGATTGGCAATATCTATTTATAAGTTGTTACCGAAGAGATGGACGCGTCCACTTGCAAATTATCTCTCTTATGGCAGGAAAGATTGGAAAGAGGATTATAAACACCCATATCAGGGTGATGATGAGCCATTGTGTAGATATTTGTGTAACTATTTCAAAGATGCGGAACGCAAACCGGATTACTATGTTTTCGGACATTACCACACCGAATGGAGACATCAAATGGAGTGTGGTGGTGTGCTTTATATTCTACCCGATTGGATTCAGGGTAGTGGCTTCAGATATTTTGGAGGAATGACCACTTCTGGAGGATCTGACCAAAATATGCTTTTATAGAGTCTTCGGAACTCTCCGCTATACCAGATAAGAGCCAACTCTTCAAGCTCCTTATCCTCGCCATACTTATCAAAAGGTCTCTTTAGATTTCCCTTAAATAATTTTGCAACACCTTGCCAGAATGTGGCATTGGCACCGCCAAGGTAATCCTTTATTATATAATAAGGTGTCATACCAACCTCTCTATCGATAAGGCGTATCATCATTAATCCCTGCTTAAGTGTAAGACCTTTGAAAATATCAGTAAAATCTGCAAGAAGATTCTCTTTCATCTTTTCCAGATACCTCTCTTGCTGATATTTGGAGTAGTTATCAACATTGAAGAGACTATCCGTTCTGTTTATTACATCACTTACAAAAAGTGCATAGGGGTATGCTCTACTGAAGTTATAAACAGTTTTATAATACTTTTTCCACTCTTTTTTACTCATAGTGTTTTTAGGGTGGATATAAACAGGGTCAAGTTCGTCAAGAAAAACAGTATCGCCATCAACAACGGTATAGTTCATAATATACCTTACCGCCGGCATTTCTGGCGCAGAAATCAGTTTCTGACCGGATGCCGGGAGCCAAAAGATTGCTCCAAAAATTAGAAGTATGGCTATTTTTACTCTCTTCACGGCGACAAAGATACTCTTTTTATCGTAAAAACACATTCGCTGCAACTATTACGCCGAATCATATTTTTTATGAAAAAAAAGTGTTAATAAGAATGTTGATAAAGGTAAAAGTCTGTGGTCAAAAATGTTAAAAAACAAAAAGTTTTCAAATTTGTAACTAATTGAAAATCGCATATTTAGATGAACGAAAACTCGGTCAAAAATATTTAAAAAATTTTTCAAAAAAATATTTGCAAATAAAAAATTTTGTGTATCTTTGCATCCCAAGTTTTAGGTGCAAAAGTATCTAAATACTTGATAATCAAGAGTTTAGAATAAAATTAAACTAATAGAGAAATGTTACAACCGAAAAAAACCAAATTCAGAAGGCAGCAAAAAGGCCGCATGAAAGGTGTTGCTCACAGAGGCAATCAATTAGCATTCGGCTCTTTTGGTATCAAAACCTTAGAGAGTTGTTGGCTAACAGGTCAGCAAATTGAGGCTGCTCGTCAAGCCGTAGTTCGTTACATGAAGCGTGAGGGTAAAATTTGGATTCGTGTATTCCCTGACAAACCTTACACTAAAAAACCAGCTGAAGTACGTATGGGTAAAGGTAAGGGTAGTCCAGAGGGATTCGTTTGCCCTATCACACCAGGACGTATGATCATTGAGGCTGAAGGCGTTCCAATGGAGGTTGCTAAAGAAGCACTTCGTTTAGGCGCACAAAAATTACCTGTTACTACTAAATTCGTAGTAAGAAGGGATTATGTTGAATCTAATTAATTTTAATGAAGAGATGAAAGCAAAAGAAATCCACGAAATGTCATTGGCAGATCTTCGCGAACGCATTGAAGCTGAGAAACAAGCCTTGAATAGCATGAGAATTAACCACACTATCTCTCCATTAGAGGATACTTCTAAAATCAAAAAAGCAAAAGCTGATATCGCTCGTATGATGACTATATTGGCTTTGAAAGAGAAACAGAACTAAAAAGAAGCAGAACAATGGAAAGAAATCTTCGTAAAGAAAGAATAGGAATTGTGGTTAGCAACAAAATGGAAAAATCTATCGTTGTTGCTGTAAAGACAAAAGAGAAACATCCGATTTACGGTAAATTCGTAAATAAAACCACAAAATTTGTTGCTCACGATGAGAAGAATGAGTGTAGCGAAGGTGATACAGTACGTATCATGGAAACACGTCCTTTGAGCAAAAATAAATGTTGGAGATTAGTAGAAATCGTTGAAAAAGTTAAATAACAATGATACAACAAGAATCTAGATTATTGGTGGCTGATAATAGCGGTGCAAAAGAGGTTCTTTGCATCCGCGTTTTGGGTGGTACCCGCCGCCGTTATGCAGGAGTAGGCGACAAAATTGTTGTTGCTGTTAAAAGTGCAATTCCTGGAGGTGATGCGAAAAAAGGTACAGTTTCTAAAGCTGTAGTTGTTCGCACAAAGAAAGAGATCCGTCGTGCAGATGGTTCTTATATCCGTTTTGATGATAACGCTTGCGTGTTATTGAATAACCAAGGCGAAGTTCGTGGTACTCGTATTTTTGGACCTGTAGCAAGAGAGCTTCGTGATAACTATATGAAAATTGTCTCATTAGCCCCTGAGGTACTATAATAAGATAATAACTATGAATAAGAAACTACATATTAAAAAAGGCGATACAGTCTATGTAAATGCTGGTAACGATAAGGGTAAAACCGGAAAAGTTCTAGAAGTTATCGTAGACAAAGAACGTGCTATTGTTGAGGGAGTCAACATGGTTAGTAAGCACACTAAGCCTAATGCAAAACATCCTCAGGGTGGTATTATTAAACAAGAGGCCGGTATCCACATTTCAAATCTACAAGTTGTTGATCCATCTAAAGGTGGCCCAACTAAGATCGGACGCCGTCTAAATGATCAAGGCAAATTAGTTCGTTACGCTAAAAAATCAGGAGAGGAGATTAAATAATGGCAAAAGAGAAAAATACAGCACCTAAGGGTGGTGCGCAACAAGTACCGGTTAATTATACTCCTTCTCTACAGAAAAAGTATAAAGAAGAGATTGTTGACAAGTTGATGAAAGAGTTCTCATACAAGTCAATCATGCAAGTTCCAAAGCTTCAAAAGATCACTATCAACCAAGGTATTGGTCAAGCTACTCAAGATAAGAAACTTGTAGAGGTTGCACAACAAGAACTTACTCTAATCACAGGTCAAAAAGCAATTTTGACATATTCTAAAAAAGATATCTCTAACTTCAAACTACGTCGTGGTATGCCAATTGGTACAAAAGTTACCTTGCGCTCAGCTAAGATGTATGAATTCCTAGAGAGATTGATCGCTGTAACTCTTCCACGAATCAGAGACTTCAACGGTATCGCTGAAAAATTTGATGGTAGAGGTAACTACACTCTTGGTATTAAAGAACAAATCATCTTCCCAGAAATTGATATCGAAAAGATTACAAAAGTAATGGGTCTTGAGATCACATTTGTTACTTCTGCACAGAAGGATGAAGAGGCATACGCTCTTCTTCGTGAATTCGGATTACCTTTCAAAAACATTAAGAGATAACAGGTATGGCAAAAGAATCAATGAAAGCTCGCGAAGTTAAACGCGCAAAGATGATAGCTAAATATGCTGAAAAACGCAAAGCTCTTAAAGAAGCTGGCGATTGGGCAGCATTGGACAAACTTCCTAAAAACTCTAGTCCTTGCAGACAACACAACCGTTGCTCATTGACTGGTCGTCCAAAGGGCTATATGCGTCAATTTGGAATTAGCCGTATTCAATTCCGTGAAATGGCTAGCCAAGGACTTCTTCCAGGAGTTAGAAAAGCAAGTTGGTAGTAGAAACTACACATATAATATTTATTAACCATTGGATATCGGGCGCAAATAGTTGCGTCGATTCACTAAAAAAACTAAAAAAATGACTGATCCAATTGCAGACTTTTTGACAAGAGTTCGTAATGCATACTTAGCTGGTCACAAGACAGTTGAAGTTCCTGCATCGAAGATGAAAGTGGAGATTACCCGTATTCTACATGAAAAGGGTTATATCCTAAGTTACAAAGTTATTGAAGGTACACCTTCAAGCACAATTAAGATGGCTCTTAAGTATCATCCTGAAACTAAGAAAGCTGCCATCAAAAAGATTATTCGTATCAGCTCACCAGGTCTAAGAAGATACACTAACGTGGAAAAAATGCCACGCGTACTTAACGGCTTGGGCGTTGCTATTTTGTCAACTTCTAAAGGTATTATTACCGATAAAGAGGCAAAATCTCTTAACGTAGGTGGTGAAGTAATCTGTTATGTTTATTAATAGTAATAATTAAATTTTAAGTAATGTCAAGAATAGGAAAACTACCTGTAAACCTACCTGCTGGAGTAACTGTAACAGTTGACTCTGCAAATGTGGTAAAGGTTAAAGGACCTCTTGGAGAATTAACTCAAAAAGTTGATCCAGATATCAAAGTATCCGTAGAGGGAACTGTACTAACTGTTTCACGTCCTACCGATGAACCTCGCCACCGTTCTTATCACGGTCTATACCGTGCGTTGATTAATAACATGGTAATTGGTGTTTCAGAGGGCTTCTCTGTTAAACAAGAGTTAGTCGGTGTCGGTTATCGTGTTGATGTACAAGGTCAAATTCTAGTGTTTAACCTTGGTTACTCTCATGAGATTCACTTCGAACTTCCTGCAGAAGTTAAAGGTGAGGCAGAACCAGTTAAGAAAGGTGCAAACCCAGTTCTAGTTCTTAAGAGTTGTGATAAACAACTTCTTGGTATGGTAGCTGCAAAAGTACGCTCATTGCGTAAACCAGAACCATATAAGGGTAAAGGTATTAAATTCGTAGGTGAACAACTTCGTCGTAAAGCCGGTAAATCGGCCAGCGCTAAATAATAGGAGATAAAGCTATGGCATTGAATAAAATAGAAAGAAGGAGAAGAATTCACTACCGTATACGCAAAGTTGTCAATGGCACTGCCGAAAGACCAAGAATGGTAGTATTTAGAAGCAACAAACAAATATATGTTCAATTTATTGATGACGTTAAAGGTCTAACATTGGCTTCTGCATCATCATTAGATAAAGCATTAGTTGAAGCTTGCAAAGGCAAATCAGGTATTGAAGTTGCTAAAATCGTAGGTAAAGCTGCTGCAGAGCAAGCTATTTCAAAAGGTATCTCAGCTGTATCATTTGACCGTGCTGGTTACCTATATCATGGTAGAGTTAAAAGTTTAGCTGACGCTGCTCGTGAGGGCGGTCTTAAATTCTAAGAGACTATGGCAAATGTAAATGTAAAGAAAGTAAAAACCACTGATCTTGAATTGAAAGACAGATTGGTAGCAGTCCAAAGAGTTACTAAGGTAACAAAAGGTGGACGTCACTTCAGTTTCGCTGCAATCGTTGTTGTTGGCGACGAAAAGGGAGTCGTTGGTTATGGTCTTGGTAAGGCTAATGAGGTTACAACTGCAATTTCAAAAGGTATTGAAGATGCAAAGAAAAACCTTATTAAAGTTCCTTTGAATAAGAGAACTATTCCACACGAACAAGAAGCTAAATTTGGCGGCGCAAGAGTATTTATGAAACCAGCTGCTCCTGGTACTGGAGTTAAAGCGGGTGGTGCGATGCGTGCAGTATTTGAGTCAGTAGGTATTCACGACGTATTGGCTAAATCAAAAGGTTCATCAAACCCTCACAACTTGGTAAAAGCTACAGTTGCTGCACTTGCAGAAATGCGTGATGCTTACACTGTTGCAGGTTTGCGCGGTGTACCAATGAGTAGAGTATTTAATGGATAAGGAGGTAGAATTATGGCAAAAGTGAAAGTAACACAAGTAATTAGCAAAAACGGTTCAACTAAGAGACAAAAAGCTAACTTGGAAGCTCTTGGTATCCGTCATTTGAATGATTCTGTAGAAATCGAACTTACTCCTGTAACTGAAGGAATGATTCAGAAAGTTCTACACCTTGTTAAAGTTGAGGAAATTAACTAATTTGGAGGAATTAAGATGAAATTAAATAATTTAACCCCAGCAAAAGGCGCGAACGGAAGAGAAAAACGCATTGGTCGTGGTGAAGGTTCAGGACACGGTGGAACATCTACACGTGGTCACAAAGGAGCTCAAGCACGCTCAGGTTACTCTCGTAAGATTGGATTCGAAGGTGGTCAGATGCCAATTCAAAGACGTCTGCCAAAATTCGGTTTCAAAAATCCTAACAGAGTAGAATATAAAGCAGTTAGTCTTTCAATGCTTCAATCTATTAGCGAAAGATATGGTGTTGATGTTATCGATATCGACATTATGAAACAAGCTGGTTTGGCATCAAAGACTGAATTGATTAAAGTTTTAGGTAATGGCGAATTAACTGCTAAATTAGAAGTAGTTGCAAACGCTTTTTCAAAATCAGCTATTGAAAAGATCGAAGCTCTAGGTGGAAAAGCACAAATAATCTAATCGCCTTATGAAAAGATTTATTCAAACAATAAAGAATATTTTTAAGATTGAAGAGCTCCGCAAGAGAATCGGATATACTTTCTTATTACTATTGGTTTACCGTTTAGGTAGTTTCATAGTATTGCCAGGTATTGATGCTTCTCAGTTGGCAAACCTTCAAGGACAAGCTTCAGATGGTCTTTTGGGACTATTGAATATGTTCTCAGGTGGTGCCTTCGGAAATGCTTCTATCTTTGCGTTAGGTGTTATGCCTTACATTTCTGCATCAATCGTAATCCAACTTTTAGGTATTTTGGTTCCTTATTTCCAACGCCTACAACGTGAGGGTGAGAGTGGTCGTAGAAAGATGAATCAATGGACACGTTACCTAACCATTATTATTTTAGCATTGCAAGGTCCTGCTTATATGGCAAACCTTCGTACCCAACTTCCACCAGATGCATTCTTGGTAGGAACATCTTTCTGGTACAACGCAATTGCTACAATAATTCTAATGGGTGGTACTATGTTCGTTATGTGGTTAGGTGAACGCATTACCGATCGCGGCTTAGGTAATGGTATCTCTTTAATCATTATGATTGGTATTATTGCTCGTTTGCCTATGGCTTTGACAGCAGAGATTGGCGAAAAATTGGGTGCAACTAATGGTGGTTTGTTGGTGTTGATCATCGAGTTCGTAATCCTTTATTTCGTATTCATTGCTTCAATCGCTTTGGTGCAAGGTGTTCGCAAAATACCTGTACAATATGCTAAACGTATTGTTGGCAATAAACAATATGGTGGTGTAAGACAATATATTCCTTTGAAGTTGAACGCGGCTGGCGTTATGCCAATCATCTTCGCACAGGCATTGATGTTGTTCCCACTTATATTTGCACAATTTGATGCAACAAGAGGTTTGGCAGCTACCCTAAGCGATTATACCGGATTCTGGTATAACTTCATCTTCTTCGTTATGGTTGTATTGTTCACTTGGTTCTATACTGCAGTGACTGTAAATCCAACAATGATGGCAGAAGAGATGAAGAAAAACGGTGGTTTTATCCCAGGTGTTAAACCAGGTAAGAAAACTGCTGAGTACTTGGATTCTATTATGACTCGTATTACGCTTCCAGGTTCATTCTGTTTAGCGTTGGTGGCTATTTTGCCAGCATTAGCAATGGTTCTTGGTGTAAACAATCAGTTCGCTTCATTCTATGGAGGTACTTCATTGTTGATCCTTGTAGGTGTTATTCTTGACACTATGCAACAAATTGAATCTCACTTGCTTATGCGACACTACGACGGATTCTTAAAGACAGGACGTCTTTCTGGCCGTTCGGGAATGTAATTTATAAAATAAGTTCTTTAAAATGATTAAGGTTAAAACCGAAGAAGAAATCGCGATTCTTAAAGAGAATGGCATCTTGGTTTCCAAGACTTTAGCGGAGGTGGGTAAGCATATTCATCCAGGCATCACAACTAAGAAGCTTGACATGATTGCTGAAACATTCATCCGTGATCACGGCGCAGAGCCGGGCTTCCTCGGTTATGGTGGATTTCCCTACACACTTTGTATCTCGGTAAATGATGTAGTGGTACACGGTTTCCCTTCTGACTATATTTTGAGAGAGGGTGATATTGTATCGGTAGATTGTGGTACTATTTACAAAGGTTTCAATGGCGACTCTGCCTATACTTTCAAAGTTGGAGAGGTTTCATCTGAGACTCAAAAGTTGTTAGATGTTACAAGAAGTTCACTTTTTGAAGGAATTAAGGCAGCAACTCATGGAAATAGAACAGGGGATATCGGATTCGCCGTTCAATCTTACGTTGAAAGCTTTGGTTTCTCTGTCGTAAGGGAGTTGGTAGGACACGGAATCGGAAGAAAACTTCACGAGAGTCCTGAGGTTCCCAATTACGGCAGAAGAGGCAAAGGCGTCAAGCTTGAGGATAGAATGGTAATCTGTATTGAGCCAATGGTTAATGTTGGAGTAAAAAATATCTACTTGAACGATAACGGTTGGGCAGTACATACAGAAGATGGGAAAAATTCTGCTCACTTTGAATTGATGGTAGCCATCAGAAAGGGAAGTGCTCCAGAACTTTTATCAACTTTTGAATTTATAGAAAACAATATTTAATAAAAGGAGATTTTTTAATTTATGCCAAAACAATCATCAATAGAAAAAGACGGAACAATTATAGAAGCATTATCAAATGCAATGTTCAGAGTTGAATTAGATAATGGCCACGTTATTGTTGCCCACATTTCAGGTAAAATGAGAATGCACTACATTAGAATTTTGCCTGGTGATAAGGTGAGAGTTGAGATGTCTCCGTATGATTTATCAAAAGGAAGAATTTCTTTCAGATATAAATAAAAACTTACACAAATGAAAGTAAAAGCATCCATTAAAAAGCGTAGTGAGGATTGTAAAATAGTTAAGCGCAAAGGTCGCTTGTATGTAATTTGCAAAAAGAATCCTAAGTTCAAAATGCGCCAAGGATAATTTTTTAGTTTGTATTATTAAAAAAATAAAAAATAAAAATTAGATTATGGCACGTATAGCCGGAGTTGATTTACCAAACAACAAACGCGGAGAAATAGGTCTAACCTATATCTTTGTATTGGTCGCAGTTCTGCTAAGAAGATCCTTACTGACTTGGAAATCGATCTTAACACTAAAGTTAAAGATTGGAATGACGACCAAATTGCTGCAATCAGAACAAAGATTGCTAATGAATACAAAATTGAAGGTGAACTTCGTTCAACTATTCAATTGAACATCAAACGATTGATGGATATCGGATGCTATAGAGGTATCCGCCACCGTATCGGTCTTCCAGTTCGTGGACAAAGCACTAAGAACAACGCTCGTACACGTAAGGGTAGAAAGAAAACTGTAGCTAACAAGAAGAAAGCAACTAAATAGTACTTGATTTATGGCAAAGAAAACAACAACAAACAAGAAAAGAGTTGTAAAAGTTGATGCTTACGGTGAAGCACACATTTCATCAACATTTAACAACGTGATCGTAACTTTGACAAATTCAGTTGGTCAAGTTATTAGTTGGTCATCTGCTGGTAAGATGGGTTTCAGAGGTTCTAAAAAGAACACTCCATATGCAGCTCAAGTTGCAGCAGCTGATTGCGCAAAAGTTGCTTATGATTTAGGCCTACGCAAAATCAAAGCTTATGTTAAAGGACCTGGTGCTGGTCGTGAATCAGCAATTCGTACCCTACACGGCGCAGGTATTGAAGTAACTGAAATCATTGACGTTACTCCACTTCCTCACAATGGTTGCCGTCCTAAAGGTCGCCGTAGAGTATAATTATTATTGATTAAAAAAAGTATTTATAATTATGGCAAGATACACAGGGCCTAAAACTAAGATAGCCCGCAAATTTGGAGAACCAATCTTTGGTCCGGATAAGAACTTAGAGAGAAGAAATTATCCTCCAGGACAACATGGTTTGGCAAGAAAACGCAAAAAATCATCTGAGTATGGTATTCAGTTGAGAGAGAAACAAAAAGTAAAATATACTTATGGCGTTTTAGAAAAACAATTTAGAAACCTTTATGCAAAAGCATCTTCAATGAAGGGTCGTACAGGTGAAAACCTAGTTATTCTTCTTGAATGCCGTCTTGATAACCTAGTTTACAGAATGGGTATTGCTCCAACAAGAGCTGCTGCAAGACAATTGGTTTCTCACTGCCACATTACACGTAATGGTGAAGTTTGTAATGTGCCTTCTACTTTGGTTAAACCAGGTGAAGTTATTGGCGTTCGTGAAAGATCAAAGAGTTTGGAAGTAATTCAAAACAGTCTTTCTCACGGTGCTAATAAGTACTCTTGGATTGAATGGAACCAAGATTCACTATCAGGTAAGTTCTTGAACAAACCTGAAAGATCAGAAGTTCCTGAAAATATCAATGAACAACTTATCGTTGAGTTGTACTCTAAGTAATAGTTTGCTTAGCACACACTAATAAATAAATTTAATATGGCAATTTTAGCATTTCAAAAACCGGATAAAGTCTTAATGCTTGAATCAACTGAAACCTTTGGCCGTTTCGAGTTCCGTCCTTTGGAGCCGGACTATGGTATCACAGTCGGTAATGCATTACGTCGTATCCTACTTTCATCACTTGAGGGCTTTGCAATCACTTCTATCAAGATTGAGGGTGTTCTTCACGAATTCGACACAATCCCAGGAGTTATTGAGAGCGTTGTTGATATCATTCTAAATTTGAAACAAGTTCGTTTCAAGAGAATGATTGAGGATGAAGAGAGTGAAGTGGCAACTGTCACTGTTAGTGGAAAGCAAGAATTTACTGCTGAGGACATCTCAAAATCTCTATCTAACTTCACAGTTCTTAACCCAGAACTTCATATCTGTACAATGGAACCATCTGTAAAGATTGAAATGGAAATCAGAATTGGAAAGGGTAGAGGATATGTTCCTTCAGAAGAGAATAAAGTTGCAGATGCACCAATCGGAACAATCGCTATTGACTCAATTTTTACACCTATTAAAAATGTAAAATATTCAGTAGAAGATTGGCGTGTTGAGCAAAAGACAGACTACGAAAAACTCAATATCGAAATCACTACAGATGGTTCTATCCATCCAAAGGAAGCTCTTAAAGAGGCAGCAAAAATCTTGATCCAACACTTTATGTTGTTCTCAGATGAAAGAATCTCTTTGGAATCTCCAATTGAGGATGATAGAAAAGATCTTGATGAAGAGACATTGAGAATGCGTCATCTACTTCTAACAAAATTATCAGATATGGAACTTTCAGTTAGAGCATTGAACTGCTTGAAAGCTGCTAATATCGAAACTTTCGCAGACCTAGTTTCTCACCAAAGATCTGAGTTGATGAAATTCAGAAACTTCGGTAAGAAATCTCTAAGCGAAATTGATATGCTTGTTGAGAGATTGAAGCTAAAATTCGGTATGGATGTAAGTATGTATAAAATTGATAATAACGAAGAATAAAGTAGATTATGAGACACAATAAAGCTGTTAATCATTTGGGTAGACAAAGTGGTCACCGCAAAGCGATGTTGGCAAATATGGCTTCATCTTTGATCCTTCACAAAAGAATTGAAACCACACTAGCTAAAGCAAAAGCTTTGAGACAATATGTTGAACCACTAATCACCAAATCTAAAGAAGATACAACTCACTCACGTCGTGTAGTATTCAGCTATCTAAAACAAAAAGAAGCTGTTTCTGAGTTGTTCCGCGTTGTTGCTCCTAAGATTGCTGACCGTCCAGGTGGATACACTCGTATTCTTAAGATCGGTTTCAGACAAGGTGACGCTGCAGACATGGCTTTGATCGAACTAGTTGACTTTAACGAATTGGCACTTGCTTCTACTCCAAAAGAGGCGAAGAAATCAACAACTCGTAGAAGTCGTGCGAAGAAAGCTCAAGCTGAAGCTCCAGCTGCTGAAGAGGCAACTCAAGAGTAATTCAACAAAGATTATAAATAAAACGCTCCGCAGTAAAAATTGCGGAGCGTTTTTTTATGAGTCCTTTTGTAGATTATTGTTTTTTAGAAGGAGTATGTTTGTATTTAAATAAAATAGCAAACAATATGAATATTACCAGAGCATAAGCTGCGAAGATATACCAGGTTGTACTCCATCCTTCCATTCTCAAAATAGGTTCACTTTGACTATTAACAAAGTGGTTTACAACTGCTTGAGCGCCTAATGTTCCGATTGCAGCACCAATACCATTTGTCATTAGCATAAATAGACCTTGAGCACTTGAACGAATTGATTTGTCGGTATTTTCATCAACGAATAGTGAACCTGAGATGTTGAAGAAATCAAAAGCAATACCATATACAATCATTGAGAGAACAAACATCCATACACCATTTCCCGGGTTACCTACACCGAATAGTCCAAATCTTAAGAACCAGGCAAACATCGCCATAAGCATAACCTTTTTAATACCAAACTTACGTAAACAGAATGGAATAAGAAGGATACACAATGTCTCTGATATTTGAGACAACGAGATCAGTATGTTAGAGTGATCTACACCAAAAGTGCCTTTGTACTGTGGAATTGCACCGAACTCTCCCAAGAATGGATTTGCGAAACCATTAGTGATTTGCAGAGCGACACCAAGAAGCATAGAGAAGATGAAGAAAATAGCCATTCTGCTATCTTTGAATAGTGCGAATGCTTTAAGTCCCATTGCTTCCACAATAGAAGTTTTCTTATCACTTTTAGAGATAGGACAATTAGGAAGTGTAAAGGCATAGCCACCAAGGATAACTCCAAGAATACCTGAAACCATATATTGTGCTGAAGTTTCTTGGAATCCTGCCAAATCTACAAACCACATTGAGCAGATGAAACCGATTGTTCCGAAAATACGGATTTTTGGATAGACATCCACAGTGGATAGTCCTTCTTTGTCTAATGCATTGTATGATACTGAGTTAGCCAATGCAATAGTTGGCATGAAGAATGCTACGCTAAGTGTGTAAAGTGTAAAAATAACAGGGAATGAGATCTCTGCTCCGGCAACGTGTCCGTAGTATCCGGCACTAACCATAAAGAGACCTGCCAATAGGTGGCTGATTCCCAATAATTTTTGAGCAGGTATCCATTTATCCGCAATGATACCCATAATTGCAGGCATAAAAATGGAAACTACGCCTTGCACAGCATAGAACCAACCAATATGCTCACCAAATCCTACTTCGCCGAGGTAACGACCCTGAGATGTCAAATATGCACCCCATACGGCAAATTCAAGGAATTGTAAAATAATAAGTTTAAGCTTTGTGTTCATATCATAAAAAATTGTGATTTACTATTTCGGTGCCATTCTATAGAGGATAGCGGCAACTATTGCGAAGATGAAATTCGGCATCCAGAGTGCAATTTCAGGTGGTAAAGCTCCGGTGTGAACAAACATTTCGCTAAATTTCATAAAGAGAATATATGTAAAACTCAATGCTATACCGATACCAATATTCAGACCTATACCACCTCTTCTCTTTTTAGAACTGAGGGCAACACCGATAATGGTAAGAATAAAGGCAGAGAAAGGCATAGCCAAGCGTGAGTTTTTCTCAATTAAAGCATATTTCACTGTATCATCACCCCTCATCTTTTGCATTTCAATCAGTTCGTTAAGATCTTTCTGAGGCAGAGATTCCACCACATTTCTCCTTCGGTAAAAGTCATCCAGAGTCAGCGATATTACCGTATCAATCTGCTTTTTGAATGTTACCTTTTCAGAAGCACCAATGTACTCTCTTACAATGCAGTTTTTCAAATTCCATCCATTGAAAGTAGTGTCCCAAGCAGCAACTTCAGCGGTCATTTTCTTTGTGATACGATTGTTCTCAATATCTTCAAGGGTAAACTTGTATGCGGTGTTATTCCAAGAACTAAAACTCTCTACATAGACAAAATTGCCGGGAGAAAGTTGATAGTGAATGTTTTTGGATGTATTGTAATAGTTTGTTCCCTTTACATATTGTTGCTCAAAATCAAGCCGTTCCTCATTGGCCGGAGGTATAATATAGATACCCAGAATAAATGTAAAAATGGCTATAAGGAGTGCAGAGAACATGTATGGTCTCATAAGTCGCCCGAAACTCATACCACCGGAGAGCATAGCAATTATCTCGCTGTTCCCGGCAAGTTTTGATGTAATAAAGATTACTGTTATAAAGACAAATATCGGGCTGAATGTATTCAGAATGTATGGAATAAAGTTAGCGTAATAGTCAAAAATAATTGCCCTGAGAGGTGCCTCCTTCTCCACAAATTTGTCAATTTTCTCGCTGATGTCAAAAATTATAACAATACCGATAATAAGAACAAGGGATACCAAGTAGGTTCCTATAAATTTTTTAATAATATATTTATCGAGTATTTTTCCTGGCAGTCTCATCTACTACAATCTTGTTTCAAGTTTTTTTACTATTGTATCTTTCCAAGTACCGAAATCACCTGTTTTGATATGCTCTTTGGCTTTGGCTACTAAATCCAAATAAAATGCCAAATTGTGCTGGCTGGCAATGATGGCTCCTAACATCTCTCCTGCGATAAAGAGATGTCGTAAGTAGCCCTTTGTGTATGTAGAGTCCACAAATGATGTTCCTAATGGATCAATAGGAGAGAAGTCATCTGCCCATTTTCTATTCTTTATATTAATAATGCCATCCCAAGTAAAAAGCATACCGTTTCTACCATTTCTTGTAGGCATAACACAGTCAAACATATCTACACCTCTTGCAATTGCCTCAAGAATGTTGGCAGGAGTTCCTACCCCCATCAGGTAACGCGGTTTATCTTGAGGTAATACAGGATGCAGAACCTCAATCATCTCGTACATCTTTTCAGTTGGCTCTCCAACAGCCAGGCCACCGATAGCATAACCCTCTCTATCTAACTTTACGGCATGTTCAGCCGCTTTCAAACGCAGGTCAGGATAGATACAACCCTGAACAATCGGGAAGAATGTCTGACTATAACCATAAAGAGGTTCGGTCTCATCAAAGCGTTTAATACATCTCTCTAACCATCTTTGAGTGAGCTTTAATGACTTTTCAGCATAACTCTTATCTGCATCACCGGGAGTGCATTCATCTAAAGCCATAATAATATCAGCACCTATAATTCGTTGAGTATCAACATTATTCTCAGGTGTAAATATATGTTTGGAGCCATCGATATGCGAACGGAATGTGCATCCCTCTTCAGTCAGCTTTCTGTTTGCAGCAAGAGAAAAAACCTGAAATCCGCCGCTATCTGTCAGAATTGGTTTATCCCATGATGAGAATTTATGTAGTCCACCTGCTTGATGTAGAATATCCAAACCAGGTCTTAGATAGAGGTGATAGGTATTACCGAGAATAATTTCAGCATTGACATCCTCCTTTAGCTCCTTATGGAATATACCCTTAACCGTAGCAACTGTTCCAACAGGCATAAAAATCGGCGTATGTATATCTCCGTGGTCTGTATGAACTATTCCGCATCTTGCAGCAGAACACTTATCTTTCGCTATAATATCGAATGTCATAATTATTCACAAATGAAAAGACAAATTTAACAAATCATTTGAATCTATTATCTTTGTACTATGATTTTACAGACAAAAATAGAGTTTCCGCCACTCAGCAAGATGCTAACCTATCGTGACCCTTTGTTGTTTATGGGGTCCTGTTTTGCAAATGAGATAGGTAATATAATGAAGGATTTATCTTTTCAGATAAATGTAAATCCATTTGGGGTGCTATATAACCCAGCTTCTATTGTGTCATCTTTAGAGAGACTATCTTCCGAAATCCCATTTTCTGAAGAGGATTTAGTGGAATCACAGGGAGTTATACACTCATTTTATCATCACAGCTCTTTTGGTAGAGAGTCAGTTGAACTCTTTTTGGATAATGCCAATCGGAGATTGGTAGAGGATGCAAAACACTTCAAGGAGAGTAAATTTGTGGTAATATCTTTGGGAACGGCGTGGGTATTCAGACATATTGAACGCAATATTATTGTATCAAATTGCCATAAAGTACACCCGCGTGAGTTCAGAAGAGAGAGGTTGAATATCGAAGAGATAGTGGCGATGTTTGCCCCAATAATTGAGAAAAATCCTGATAAGGAGTGGATTTTCACAGTTAGTCCGATTCGTCACATCAAGGATACTCTACACGGGAACAATTTGAGCAAATCAATACTGCTTCTCTCTGTTGATAAGTTGGAGAAATTGTATAAAAATGTACATTATTTTCCTGCTTATGAGATAGTTATGGATGAGTTGAGAGATTATAGATTCTATAATGAGGATATGGTGCATCCATCATCACAAACAGTTGATTATATTTGGGAGCACTTTATGCACTACGCCATCCAAGAGTCTGAATATGAGTTAATTAGGAGAATTTGTAAAGAGAATAAATCCTCTAAACATAGACAAATAGCAAAGGGTGATAAATAAAAAGAGCGAAAGCATTTCCTTAAACCGGAAATATCACTTTCACTCTTTTTCTTTAATTAAAAATAGTTTTAGATTTTTGTTGCTATAACCTTTAGCATATCTTCCACCATTTTTTCAATACCCCATTTAGGATTCCATCCCCACTCTTCGCGAGCGCAACTATCATCCAATTTATTTGGCCATGATGCAGAAATTGCATCTTTCACAGGGTCGATGTTGAAATCAAATGTTGCATTAGGAAGGTGTTTTTTTATTTCAGCAAATAACTCATTTGGAGTAAAGCTCATAGAGGTAATGTTGAAGGAGTTTCTGTGTACCAATTTGTCAGGATCTGCCTCCATCAATTGAATAACTGCCTCTAAAGCATCCGGCATATAGAGCATATCCATATACCTATCCTCAGGGACTTCGCAAGTGTAATGACCGCTCTTTAAGATTTCATAGAAAACTTCAACAGCATAGTCTGTAGTACCACCACCCGGTAGAGCACCATTAGAGATAATGCCGGGGAATCGAACACTTCTGGTATCTACTCCAAATTTAGTAAAGTAGTAGTCGCTCAATAGTTCGGCTGATACCTTACAAACGCCATACATAGTATTAGGACGCATAATTGTATCTTGAGGAGTGAGATCTTTTGGAGTGTCATTACCAAATGCTCCAATTGAAGATGGGGTGAATAGAGAACAATTATACTCTTTTGCAATATCAAGCGAGTTTAATAAAGCTCCCATATTGATGTCCCATGCATGGCGAGGATTTAACTCCCCTTTTGCTGAAAGGAGTGCTACAAGGTTAAATATAGCATCTATTTTATTATTTTTTACAACTTCAGCGAATGGCTCGATTTGACAAGCATCCAATTTAAGAGCAGGTCCATTCTGAGAAAGTTTTTTAACCATCTCATCTCTTAAGTCAGCTGCAATTACGTTCTCAACGCCATAATGCTTCTGAAGAAATGGGGCAAGTTCAGTTCCAATCTGACCACCTGCGCCAACAATAAGTATCCTTTTCATAAATTTCGTATAGATATCTATACAAATGTAATAAAAAATGGATAATTAATATAGTTTATTGAAAAATAAAGTTTTCAATATCTCTGGCTCCTGCAAGAAATGCCGAACTTTCCATTCTTTTTTTACCAGATGCCTGCAGTTCTGTGATTCTATAAAACCCTTCAGAACAAGCTACAATCAGGTTTTTCTTGCCATCGGTAATGATGGTTCCCGGAGTTGTGGAATCTGTTATTTTCTCAAGTAGATTTTGAGGAATAGTATCTTTGGTCAAGACTTCACCGGCAAAAATCTTCAAATCGATGCTGCTATTTTCTGAAACCATAGTTGTATGTGCCGCAGGATAAGGAGATAGACCTCTGACGTGGCACCAAACCTCTTTTGCACTCTTTTTCCATGAGATTGTGCAGTTTTCTCTATTTAACTTAGGTGCTGGAAGTGGTGGGTCGTCAGGATCAATTATCTGAGGAGTTGGAGCATATCTGTCACTAACCAATGCTTCAATAGTTTGAAGTACCAGACCGGCTCCAATAGGCATCATCTTGTCGTGTAGAGTTTCGAATGTATCGCTGTTCTCTATCAGACACTCTTTTGTAAATAGAATATTTCCTGTATCAATATTCTCATCAATTAGGAATGTTGTCAAACCTGTAATTCTATTACCATTGATGATTGCCCAATTTATAGGTGCAGCACCTCTGTATTGAGGTAGAATAGAGGCGTGAAGGTTAAATGTGCCAAGTTTTGGAATAGACCAAATCTCTTTCGGCAACATTCTGAAGGCAACCACTACAAAAATATCTGCATCTAAGTCCTTCATCTGTTGTACAAATTCAGGATCTTTAAGACTAACAGGTTGGAGCACAGGAAGTTTATGCTCTGTTGCATACTTTTTAACAGCACTTTCGTTAATTTTCAGTCCTCTTCCTGATGCCTTATCCGGCACAGTTACAACGGTTGATACAGTATATCCCTTTTTATAAATTGCATCCAAAATGGAAACAGCAAATTCCGGCGTTCCCATAAAGGCAATTTTTACTTTTTTGCGTTTTCTTCTATCTAAAATATCTTTCATCCAGTTTTTGATTGCTTTTAAAATAACCGTAGGATTAAAAATAGCTGAATCTTTGGTTGATGTCCAAGTTAAAAATGCTCCGATAGGCATCAACACAAACGATGATATAAATGTTCCCATAAATGGAGACATAGAGCCATCTCTTGCCAACTTCTTGCCACTGATATCGACAACCCAATATGCAGCAAAGAATAGAATAGAGATAATCACAGGGATACCCAGACCACCTTTTCGGATAATTGCTCCAAGAGGTGCACCGATAAAGAAGAAGATAAGACAAGCAAGAGACAGAGTGAATTTTCTAAAACTTTCTATGTCAATTCTTCTTACAGGGTCCACATATCTGAATTCATTTCTCTCAAATCCCTCAAGAAGTCTAATCGCCTCATCAGTGGCATTTCTGGCTTCGTGCATCGCCATACTCTTGCTTCTGGCACTATTGTATTTTGGCTTAATGGAGTCGATAGGAATGGTGCCTTTGTATGCATCCGCCCTCTTTTCGTCAAATTGGAAGGAGAATTGCAGTCCTAAAGAGAATTTTGCTCTGCGAAGTTGTTCTTCATCTTCAGCCGCCATTTTTACAGAGAGAGAATCTCTGTCAACCTTTAGTTGCGAAAGGTTTTTCGCCATTACCTGATCGTCAAATCTTCCATCCTCAGAGCGTGAGAAAGCGTAGTTCTCAAGAGGTACAATCAGTTCCTGCTCTCTAAAGTCAATTCTTTGAAGCGACAAAGTAGTATCTCTATATACTAATCTATTGGATTCCACATAGTTACAGCCATTGTAAAGAGTGAAAACCATATTCTTCTGATCGGCAGAGAGACGCATCAGACTTGAATCGGCAATAGTGAGATTTGTGTTACCGGAAGTGGATGTGTGGTCATAAACCATCACATTATACATCATTCCGCTCTCTTTGTTTTCAGTATCCACTCTGATGATATAACCATCGATTCCATCATAAAAGATGCCGGTCGGAATCTTAATCTCATCTTTGGTTTTATTGATGTCGTACTGAAGAGTATAGATGTTTTTGTAGGCAACCGGAATCAGGTTATTTGATACGAAAAATGCACCTACACAAATGAGTAAAGCGATGACAATCAGAGGTCTGAGAATTCTTCCAAGAGAAATTCCGGCAGCTTTCATTGCCAGAAGTTCATTGTTCTCTCCCATTCCTCCCAATGTCATAATTGATGCCAGCAGAGTGGCTAACGGAAGGGCATTTGGCATAAGTGTTGCCGCTCCCCATCCCATAAATTCCAATATTACTCCGAAGCTCAGACCTTTTCCAACTAATTCGTCTATGTAGAGCCACAAAAATTGGAGTACCAATACAAACATTACGACCAAAAAGGTCATAATAAATGGTCCAATAAATGATTTAATTATGAATCGGTCGAGTCTTTTCATCAAGTTATTTCGTAGCCAATTTTATAAGTAACTCCATTGCTTCTGAAAGTCCATCAGTATTCTTACCTCCGGCAGTTGCAAGGTAATTTTGGCCGCCGCCACCACCCTGAATAAATTTAGATGCCTCTCTAATATCTTTTGATGCATTAAATCCATTCTTAACCAGCGAGTCTGTGTACATCAATGTAAGGCAGGCCTTTCCGTCAGGAGTTGAGTACGCTGCAATAAACGAGCCAATCTCCACCTCTTTATAGAGCATAAAGGCGATATTCTTCATTGTTTCGGCATCACTGACACCTCTGAATGTGTAAATATCAAGTCCATTCAGTGTTGTTTTATTGCTGATAATTTTCTCTTTTAACTCAATTGTATGCTTGCGTGCCGCCTCTTCAAGAGCTTTTTTGGCTGCTTCATTTTCCTGAACCATCTTTTGAATACTTGCAATGATGTTTGGAGTATTATTGAAGCAAGATTTAACATCGTTTAGTGTATCTTCCACACTATCAATAAGAGTCTCAGCATAGGCACCTGTTACAGCTTCGATTCTTCTTACACCGGCAGCAACTGCAGATTCAGAGACAATTTTCAAAAGTCCTATATCTCCTGTTGCTCCAGTGTGTGTACCACCACATAATTCGATAGAGTTACCAAATTTGATTACTCTGACATGATCTCCATATTTTTCGCCAAATAGGGCTGTAGCACCGAGTGCTTTTGCCTCCTCGATAGGCATATTTCTATGTTCCTCTCTAACAAAATTCTCACGAATCAATTTATTTACAAGTTTTTCAACTTTTCTGAGGTTGTCGGGTGTAATTTTCTCAAAATGAGAGAAGTCGAAGCGGAAATATGCATTATTCACGTAAGAACCCTTTTGTTCAATATGCGATCCCAACACCTCTCTGAGTGCAAAATGAAGCAAGTGTGTTGCAGTATGATTTCTTGCAATCTCTTTTCTCCTTTCAACATCGACATAGGCCTTATAACTGCTCTCTGTATCAAGAGGAAGTCTGTCGGCAATGTGAATAGAGAGGTTATTCTCTTTAATAGTTCCGAGAATAGATAATTTTTCTCCCTTTTCTGTAACAATACAACCGGTATCACCAATCTGTCCACCACTTTCTGCATAGAATGGAGTCTTGTCAAAGACAATCTGATATGCCTCTTTGCCTTTCGATTTCACTGTTCTATACTTTGCAATCTTGATATCTTCTGCCAATGAATCATAACCTACAAACTCCTCTTGAGGCATCTCTTCCACTATAACCCAATCTCCTGCCTCTTTGGCTGTAGCACTTCTTGCGCGCTCTTTCTGTTTGTTTAGTTCCTCTTCAAATCCTTGGAAATCAATGGTATAGCCATTCTCTTTGGCTATTAGTTCGCTTAGGTCGATAGGAAATCCGAATGTATCGTATAGAGTAAATGCGTCACTACCTGAGATTACTTTGCTCTCCTCAGATTTTTTCATTATCTGATTCATAAGGATAATACCCTTATCCAAAGTTCTCAAAAATGCCTCCTCTTCGTTCTTAATAACATCCTCTATCAATTTTTGTTGTTTAGCGAGTTCAGGGTATGATTCTCCCATCTCTTCAACAAGTTTTGATACAAGTTTGCAAAGGAACGGCTCTTTAAGGTCGAGGAATGTGTAACCATATCTTACAGCTCTTCTTAAGATTCGGCGAATTACATAGCCGGCTTTGACATTCGAAGGAAGCTGACCATCGGCAATGGAAAAACTGATGGCACGAATGTGGTCTGCGATAACTCTGATTGCTATACCAACCTCATTATCAGGAGTATATGGTTTTCCACAAAGTTCAGAAATCTTATTTATCATTCCTGTAAAGACATCAGTATCGTAGTTGCTTTTCTTGTTTTGAAGAGCCATACACAATCTTTCGAATCCCATTCCGGTATCTACATGTTTTTGTGGAAGTGGCTCCAAAGAACCATTAGCTTTACGGTTAAATTGCATAAAGACAAGGTTCCAAATCTCGATTACAAGGTGATGACCCTTGTTAACCATCTCTGCTCCACTTATTTCTGCACGCTCTTTATCATCTCTAAGGTCAATGTGAATTTCGCTACAAGGGCCGCAAGGACCTGTATCGCCCATTTCCCAGAAGTTATCCTTCTTATTTCCTAAAATAATATGATCTTCGGGTAGATATTTAAGCCAAATCTCTTTGGCTTCACTATCCATCTCAAGATTGTCTTTTGCATAGCCCTCAAAAACAGTGGCATACAATCTCTCTTTATCCAATTTATAAACCTCGGTAAGTAGTTCCCACGCCCAATCAATCGCCTCTTTCTTGAAATAATCTCCAAAACTCCAGTTGCCGAGCATTTCAAACATTGTGTGGTGGTAAGTATCGTGTCCAACCTCTTCAAGGTCGTTATGTTTTCCACTTACTCTCAAACACTTCTGTGTATCTGCAACCCTGTGATATTTGGCAGGATTATTACCCAAAAACCAATCTTTGAATTGATTCATACCAGCATTTGTAAACATCAAGGTAGGGTCATTCTTAACAACCATTGGTGCAGATGGCACAATTGTGTGAGATTTTGACTCAAAAAAGTCCAAAAAGGTCTTTCTAATATCTTTAGCTTTCATACTCTTAAAATAGTTTGGTTGCAAAATTAGTTTTTTTATTCAAAATTATTATATTTGCGTGGATATAAAGTTATGAAAAATCAGTATGGCTCGAGAAAAACTATATAAATTCAATAAAAATACCCTCACTTATGAGGCCTGTACCCCTACAAAAAGGGAGAAAGTTGCCAAGTGGGCTATTTTTCTTCTTTGTGGCCTTCTGGTATCTACCGGTTATTTCTATCTATATCATAACGTTTTCAGATTGGAAACCCCAAAAATGCTCTATCTTTCTGAGAAGAATGGTCAACTGCTTGCTAAAATGGAGTTGTTGAATCAGAGAATGGAGAATGATAATCGCACTTTGACCGAACTGCAAATGAGGGATAATGTCATTTATCGCTCCATTTTCGGTATGGAGGAGATTCCTCAAGAGGTTAGAAATGCGGGTTTCGGCGGTGTTAACAGATACGAAAAGTTCAAATCTTTTTATAATGCCGAATTACTTGCATCCTCTGCAATGAAAATGGATATTCTGACAAAGAAAGCATATATTCAGTCGAAGTCTTTTGATGATATAGAGGTGCTATCTAAACGAGCAGGAGATATGGCATCTTGTATTCCAACACTTTTCCCTGTATCGACAGATAAGCGAAACAGACTTACAAGCTCTTTCGGATATCGTTTGGATCCATTCAGAGGCACATCTACAATGCACAAGGGCGTCGATATAGCAGGACCAAGTGGTGAACCGATTTATGTTACCGGAGATGGTGTGGTTGAGGAGGTTGGTTACAATTTCTTTGGCTATGGCAACTTTGTAATTGTAGATCACGGCTTTGGTTATAAGACAAGATATGCTCACATAAAGAGTTCCAATGTGGCAGAAGGTCAAAAGGTGCATCGCGGAGATCAGATTGCAGAGATGGGAAATACAGGCCGTTCAAGTGGTACTCACCTACATTACGAAGTAATCTATAAATCACGTCCTATCAATCCATGGAACTTCTTCAACAATAAGATGGATCCTAAGGAGTATGCAACATTGGTTAAACCGAAACAAAAGTAGGAGGTGCCAATGAAAAAGTTTGTTTTTGATAGGGAGAAGTTGAAATTCAAAGAACATAAAAGTTCCCCTAAAGATATTCTTCTAACCATTCTCAAATATTTTTTGTTGTCAATTGTGATTGCAACACTCTTCTATTTTGTGCTGGCACTTTTAGTTGATACAGAGAGGGAAAGACAACTTAAAGCAGAGAACCGTTATCTTGAGCAGGAGTATGCAAAGATGGAGGAGAAGATGGATATGATTGATAATGCAATTACCAATCTGGAGTTGAGAGATCAGGCAATTTATAAGGATATCTTCAATGCCTTGCCTCCAACATCGCTATCTGATGAATCTTCGACAGACTATGTCCAGTTAGATACAATTAAAGATAAAGAGTTGATAATCAGGACTTTCGCTGGTGGAACAAATCTTCTTGAAACCTCTAAATCCATTTCGGGTAATATATCTGATATTATTGTTTTACTTTCAGAATTGGGGGATAGTGTCAAGAGAATTCCTACCATTTTGCCAGTAGATAATTTTAATAGTGCACAGACCGGTGCCTCACTTGGTATGAAGGTAAATCCATTTTACAAAACAATCAAGATGCACACCGGGATAGATCTTTTGGTCCCTGTGGGTACAGAGGTTGTGGCAACTGCCTCCGGTATTGTTGAGAAAGTTACTCGATCAAAGAAGGATAAAGGAAATAGTCTCCTTATAAATCATGGGAATGGATACCAAACTATGTATGCCCATCTGAATGATATTTTGGTAAGGCAAGGTCAATTTGTAAAGCAGGGTGCAAGAATAGGTCGTTCAGGGAATACTGGAGTGTCGTTTGCCCCACACCTACATTATGAGGTTATAAAAGATAGTATAAGTCAAGACCCTATACCATATTTTTTTGGAAGTTTAACACCTGCTTCATATAGGGAAATGACAATAATTGCAAGTAATACAGGACAATCATTAGATTAATATTATGCCATACAAACCATTCAAAGCGGAGAAACTCTACTATACAATAGGAGAGGTGGCCGAAATCTTCGGGGAGAGTACCTCATTAATAAGATTTTGGGCTGACAAATTCCCTCAATACATAAAGCCGGAGAGAAACAAAAAGGGCAACAGACTCTTTTCTCAACAGGATCTTCAAAATTTTAAGACCATTCACTATCTTGTGAAACATCGTGGAATGACACTGGATGGAGCAGCAAAAAGAATGAAGGAGAATAAGGAGGGGCTTGATAAAAATGTTGAGATAATTGATAAACTCGACGAGATAAAGGTTATGTTGCAACAAGTTTACGAGTCGTTATAGGTATGAAGGCAAAAGATGTAGCAGCAATAATAGAAGAGTATGCACCACTCTCTTTGCAGGAGGGTTGGGATAATGCCGGTTTCTCGGTAGGTGATCCTGAGCAAGAGATAACTTCTATTTTAGTGGCATTGGATTGCACTCCGGCGTTAATTCTGGAAGCAGTTGAACTTGGTGCCAATATGATAATTACACATCATCCGTTAATTTTCGGAGGCGTAAAAAAGATAGCATTTGATAATGTTGTCGGAAAGTCAATTCAGTTGGCGATCAAGCATAACATTGTCCTTTATGCCGCACATACAAATGCTGATAAAGTGTGGGTAAGCAAACTTATGGCAGAGAGACTTAATCTTGTGAATGTTGCACCGTTGGATGAATCTCTTTTGGGAGTTGTGGGAGACTTGCCAAATGAGATGGAAAGTGTAGATTTCGTAGAGATGGTAAAGTCTCTATTCTCCTTAAAATCAATAAGATACTCTCAGCCGCTTGAGCAGAAAATCAAGCGTGTAGCCCTCTGTGGGGGTAGTGGTAAATCATTGATTGATGCATCAATAGCAAATGGAGCGCAGGCATACATTACAGGAGATATTCCTTATCACGAATTCTTCTGCAGGGATAACTATATGATTCTGGATATTGGTCATTACGAGAGTGAGATAGATTTTGTTGAAAACATTATAACTATTCTTAAGAAAAAAATATCTAACTTTGCAATTCACAACACGACAAAAAATAATAATCCTATATATTACATTTAAGTAGATTATGGCTACAAGAAAGAGCACAAAAAATGTCAATAATTTGACAATCAAAGATCAAAACGAAACATTTGTATCAATTTCAAAGAATGTTTCAGATTCTGATATCTCTATGGAGGAGAAACTTCGCGTTTTATATCAGATGCAGAAGGTAGATACCCAAATTGATCAAATACACCTTTTACGCGGTGAGCTTCCTTTGGAGGTTAAAGATATTGAAGACGCAATAGAGGGATTGAATACACGTATCGAAAATCTATCAATTGATATCAAACAATCAGAGCAGAGCAATTCACACTACAAATCACAGATAGAAGAGAGCAAAGCATTGGTTGCTAAATACGATAAGCAAAGAGAGAATGTTCAGAACAACCGTGAATATGATTCGTTGTCAAAAGAGATTGAATATCAAGAACTTGAGCAAGAAGCATTAGAAAAGAGAATCAGAGATAACATCCTTGATATTAACGAAAAGAAAGAGGCCGTTACTCAAGCTAAAGCACAGTTGGAAGAGAAACATCTTGACTTGCAGAACAAACAAGAGGAGTTAGATGCAATTATCAATGATACATCAAAAGAGGAGGAGACTCTTCTTGCAGAGAAAGAGGCATTATCTCAAAAAATTGAACCAAGAGTTTTGTCTGCTTACGAAAGAGTTCGTACAAATGCAAGAAACAGATTGGCTGTTGTAACAGTTCAAAGAGATGCGTGTGGTGGTTGTTTCAATAAGATACCTCCTCAAAGACAGTTGGATATTGCTAATAACAAGAAGATTATTGTTTGTGAATATTGTGGTAGAATCCTTGTAAGTAAAGATATTGACTCAAAAGAGTAATCTTTTATGGCAAAGAGGGAGAGTAATAAAAAGATAAATAGTAAGGTAGATCTTAACACAATAGGGCTTGAGATGGGACGCAAACCACCTCAAGCTATTGATGTTGAGGAGGCGGTATTGGGTGCCTTACTTGTTGAACCGGAGTGTGTTACAGAGATAATGGACTCGCTCTCCGCAGAGTGCTTCTATAAAGAGACAAACAAAAAAATATTTGAGGCAATCGTGAGATTGGCCCAGCGTCACGCGCCTGTCGATATCTACACAGTATCCAATGAATTGAGTGCAACAGGAGATCTTGAAGTGGTTGGTGGCGCACTCTATTTAAGCCAGCTCTCACTGAAAATAGGATCGGCTACTCACGTCGATTATCACGCCAAAGTTCTTCTCCAGAAACATATTCAAAGAGAGTTAATCTCCATCTCTTATGATGTGCAGAGAAATGCCTTTGATGATACGATGTCAGTGGATGTTTTGTTGGATAGTGCCCAGCAGAAACTCTTTACGCTTACAGAGAAAAATATGCGTAATGAGTCCTCTACAATTCATCGTTTGATTAACATAGCACTTGATGATATCGAGAAGTATCAGAAAAATGATAGTGGTTTGAGTGGTGTCCCTTCCGGATATGCAAAACTTGATGAGAAAACTTTGGGTTGGCAGCCATCAGACCTTATAATTGTGGCAGCTCGTCCATCAATGGGTAAGACAGCATTTGTCTTAAATATGGCGAGAAATATGGCTGTGGACCACAATGTCCCTGTCGCTTTCTTCTCGCTTGAAATGTCCTCAATTCAACTCATTAAGAGAATAATAGTCAGTGAAACGGGGCTGAGTGCAGATAAGATCAGAGGTGGTTCTAAATTAAGTCAGGATGAGTGGAATATTTTGAATGACAGAGTTGGAGCAATTGCAAATGCACCTTTGTGGGTTGATGATACTCCATCGCTTTCAATATATGAATTTCGTTCAAAGGCGAGAAAATTGGTTAATAATGCCAAAGTCAAGGCAATTATTATTGACTATTTGCAATTGATGACAGGTCCTCCTGAGTTAAAGGGACTTCGTGAACAGGAGGTAGCCCATATCTCACGTTCATTAAAAGCAATTGCTAAAGAGTTGGGAGTGCCAATCATAGCCCTCTCTCAGCTTTCAAGACAGGTAGAAACTCGTGGTGGTAATCGTCGTCCTATGTTGAGTGACCTTCGTGAATCGGGTGCTATTGAACAGGATGCCGACTTGGTAATCTTTATCAATCGTCCGGAATATTATGGTGGGGACAGAAGCAGCCCGGGACGAGCAGAGATTATTATTGCAAAGCATAGAAATGGCGAAGTGGGTGATGTTAATATGATATTTATCCCTTCAGAAATCAAGTTCGTTGACGAAGATCACCTAAATGTTCCACTCCCAAGCATGGACGATGATTTTGGAGGTTATGATCTGATAAATTCCAAGATCAATGATTTAGAGATTCAGTAGGGCACGAGTTTTGTTCCTTAAAACAGAAAATTAAAAAAATGAGATATTTCAAACTATTATTGTCGGTTTTAACCTTTACTACAATTTTCCTAATTGATACTAACGCTCAGACAATCAAAGATGTGCCTTTCCAGGGAGGAGAGAAATCAACATTAGTAATACATTATAAATGGGGTGTTGTCAATGCCGATATAGCAGAAGTTGCAATTCAACTTACAGAAGAGGTTTACAATAATGAGGATTGTATTCACGTGCTTGCCAATGCATCTACATACCCTTTTTGGGATAAACTATTCAAAGTAAGAGATGTTTACGAGGCAATTTTTACAGCTGATAATGTGATGCCTCGCCATTTTCATCGCGATGTGAATGAGGGTAATTATTCTGCTCAAAATTTCTATTACTGGAAGCCAAACAGCCATGATGTTGATGTTAAGGTGACAAAATCCACTCGTCCGCCACTTGATACCATTCTGAATGTGGGTGGTGAGTTGTACGATTTGATTACAATGGTTTTCCACGCAAGAAGTGTCGATTTCGCAGAGTTGGAGAAGAGTCCTATTAATTTTGTTTGTGCAATTGACCGTAACATAATGGATGTGCAGTTGAGATTTATGTGTAGAGAGGAGAAGAATATTAAGGGGTTAGGCAAATTCAACACAGTGAAAGTCGGCGCATCGGTTACTCCGAGAAAGGGAAACGTGCAGAGCGATGTTGAGTCGAACTTCTCAGTCACAAAGGATGGTGTATTCAAGGGTAAGGATGATGTAATTATTTGGTTCTCAGACGATTCAAGTAAAGTCCCATTAACATTTAGATCTCCTGTGGCTGTAGGTTCTATCAATGGTAGGATGGTAAATGTTGACGGAACAAAATATCCATTAACAAGCAAAATAGCAGATGAGTAGCATCGAACACGAAGGTGTGATAATTGAAATTAAGGAGGGGGCAAGGGCAATAGTATCTATTGTGAGTCAGTCAGCTTGTGCCTCGTGTCACGCCAAAGGAGTATGTTCTGCTGCCGATCAAAAAGATAAAGAGATTGAGGTTGCTCTCTCTCCCGAAGATAATTATTCTGTCGGAGAGAGAGTAATTGTTTCTTTAGAGAGTGGTCTCGGGCTTAAAGCAGTTTTGATACTTTATGTAATTCCTTTGATTATTTTATTAACTTTATTATTAACTTTGTTGGGTTGTAAAGTTAATGAACCTATCTCTGCACTTATTTCGGTAGGGTCGGTTGCAGTTTACTACATAGTAATAAAGATTTTCAAACTCTCTTTAGAGAAAAATTTATATTTTAAGATTAGAAGGTGATATTATGAGTATCGTTCTTTTTACTATTATCTGCCTGAGTGTTATAGGTTTACTCTTGGCGATAATTCTTTATGTGGTATCTAAAAAGTTTCATGTTGAGGAGGATCCCCGTATCGAGATTGTAGAGGCACTTCTTCCGGGAGCGAATTGTGGAGGTTGCGGCTTTACAGGATGCCACGCTTTTGCACAATCTGCAGTTGAATCTCCCACTTTAGATGGCCATTTCTGTCCGGTTGGCGGCAATGATACAATGGCAAAAGTTGCTGAGGCACTTGGGCAAGAGGTTAAAGTTCAACAAAAAATGGTAGCTGTAGTCAGATGTAATGGAACATTTGATAATAGAGAGAGAAGCAACTACTTTGATGGTTATAAATCGTGTAAAGTTGCACTTTCGCTCTATGCCGGTGAAACCAATTGTCGTTATGGCTGTGCCGGTTTCGGCGATTGTGTTGATGCCTGTGCATTTGACGCTATTCATATAGATCCTAAAACAGGAATTCCGGAAGTCGATCAAGATAAGTGTACAGCTTGCGGTGCTTGTGCTAAGGCCTGCCCTCAATCACTAATAGAGTTGAGAGCTGCAGGATTGAAGAATCGCAGGGTTTGTGTAATGTGTCAGAATACCGATAAGGGAGCCCTTACAAGAAAGGCGTGTAAAGTGGGTTGTATCGGTTGTGGAAAGTGTGCAAAGGTGTGTCCTTTCGGTGCAATTAAAATTGAAAACAACTTGGCTTACATAGATTTTAACCTTTGTAAATTGTGTAAAAAATGTGTTGAGGCCTGTCCTACAGGTGCTATTGTTGCGGTTAATTTCCCAATAAAAGTTCCACAGAGTGCTACCACTTTGGAGACTCCTCCTGCACAAGATTCTAAACCAAAGGTTGTAGCCCCTGTTAATCAAAATGAGAATCAAACTAAAGAATAGGAGGTAATTATGCTTAAAACATTTCATATTGGAGGAGTTCATCCTAATGATAATAAGATAACTGCAGATGCTCCTATTGAGGTTTTCCCAATTTTAGATAAGGTCTATATCTCAATGGCACAACACCTTGGTGCTCCGGCAACACCTGTTGTTGCAAAGGGAGATAAGGTAATGGTGGGAGATGTTATAGGTGAGCCGTCCGGTTTTATTTCAGGTTATGTTCACTCTTCTGTTTCCGGTACCGTTACAGCAGTTGAGCCGATGAAAGATTTGGCAGGTAAACCTGTAATGCACGTAGTAATTCAGGTTGAGGGAGATGAATGGCGTCCTGAAATTGACAGAAGCAATGATATCGTAAGAGATATTAAACTCTCAAAAGAGGAGATTTTAGAGAAGATAAAACTTTCCGGTATTGTGGGTTTGGGAGGAGCTACATTCCCAACACACGTCAAATTATCGCCCCCTCCTGGCAAAAAGGCGGAATTTCTGATTCTAAATGGTGCTGAATGTGAGCCATATGTTACTGCCGATGATAGAATTATGCGTGAGCAGAGTGAGCAGATTTTTATAGGTGGTAAAATCATGCTCAAAGCATTGGGTATCGAGAAAGGATTTGTCGGAATTGAAGAGAATAAAAAAGTGGCAATTGCTCAAATGAAGGAGACCGGCAAGAACTATCCTGAACTTGAGGTTGTCGTTTTGAAGAAGAAATATCCACAAGGTGGTGAAAAACAGTTGATCGAAGCAATCACAAGAAGGAGAGTGCCATCGCTTGGATTGCCAATAGATGTTGGAGTTGTTGTTCAGAATGTAGGTACCGCACTTGCAGTTTACGAGGCCATTCAAAAGAATAAACCATTAGTTGAAAGCGTTGTTACTGTAACAGGTCAATGTATATCACAACAGAGAAATCTATCTTTAAGGGTAGGAACATCTTTCTCTCAAATTTTGGATGCAATAGGTGGAATTCCTAAAGATGCAGCAAAATTTATCAGTGGCGGACCTATGATGGGTAAGGCAGTTTCTAATATCGATGCCTCTGTTCTTAAAGGAACATCAGCATTTCTGATGCTTACAGAGGATCAGACAAAGAGAAAAGAGGAGATAAACTGTGTCAGATGTGCGAAATGTATTGAGGCATGTCCGATGGGATTGGAACCTTGGTTGCTCAACAAATTGTCGCGCGCCCAACGTTATGATGACTTGGAAAAAGAGAAGATTTATGACTGTATAGAGTGTGGATGTTGCCTCTTCACCTGTCCATCAAACATTCCACTATTGGATATTATCAGAGTTAGTAAAGCAGAGGTTACCCGCATTATGCGTAGCAGACCTAAAAAATAGTTAAGAGTATGAAAAAATTTATAGTTTCTCCGGCACCTCATATTCATAGTGATTTTGAGACCCGAAAATTGATGAGAGATGTCTTGATTGCCTTGACACCATCACTGTTGGTCTCTATCTACTTCTTTGGATTTTCAGCAATCAAGTTGGTTTTGATTGGAGCAGGTGCTTGTGTGTTGGTTGAGTATCTCATTCAGAAATACCTTCTTCACTCAAAAATTACAATAAATGATTATTCAGCTGCTGTAACAGGTGTGCTTTTGGCATTAAACTTACCTCCAAACTCCCCTTGGTGGTTGATTTTGATTGGATCAATCGTTGCAATCGGAGTTGCGAAGATGACTTTTGGAGGTTTAGGTCAAAATGTATTTAACCCTGCTCTTGTTGGTCGTGTATTCCTGCTTATATCATTCCCGGTATTGATGACAGATTGGACAATTCCTGAATCATGGTTCAGACCCGGTGTGGATGCAATTACAGGTCCGACACCACTATCTATAGTTAAAGAGGGATTGGCTTCAGGGCTCTCTATGGGCGAGATTTTCCAGCAGAATAACTTCTCTTGGGGCGAAATGCTATTTATAAAGATGGGCGGCTCTGTAGGAGAGATTTCAGCACTTGCCCTTATATTGGGATTTGTTTATCTCTTGATTAAAAGAGTTATCAGACCTCATATCCCTGTGGCAATTATTTTAACAATAGTTGTGATTACATCAATCTTCCATCTTATTGATCCTGAGCAATTTACAGGTCCACTATTTAATATTTTAACAGGTGGTGTTCTATTGGGATCTATTTTTATGGCGACAGATTATGTTACCTCTCCGATGAATCCTGTAGGTATGGTTATCTATGGAGTCGGAATAGGTTTAATAACAGTTTTGATCAGATATTTTGGTGCATATCCAGAAGGAATTTCGTTCGCTATTTTGATAATGAATAGCGTTGTTCCACTTATCAATAAGGCATGTAAACCAAAAAGATTTGCAAAGGAGGTAAAATAATGGCTAAGAAATCATCATTTTTAAGTATGACGCTGACTTTGACTCTGATATGTCTGGTCTGTGCAGCACTATTGGGCTTTGTATATTCATTTACAGAAGATCCGATTAAAAATGCTGAAGTTGCAAAGAAAAACTCAGCGATATCTGTAGTTTTACCGCAATTTACAAATGTTCCGTCAGAAGAGGAGCAGACTCTTGAGATGGATGGAAAAGAGTATAAAGTCTATACAGCAAAGAGTGGGGAAGATGTTGTCGGTTACGCCATTGAGTGTGCATCTACCGGTTTTGGAGGAGCAATTAAACTTATGGTGGGAATAACTATCGATGGTTTAATTCACAATATCTCGGTTCTGTCACACACTGAAACTCCCGGATTGGGAGATAAAATTGATCCCAAAAAGAGTAATTTCCCTGAACAATTCAAGGGTTTGAATCCACAGCAAACAAATATGGCTGTTACTAAAGATGGTGGTGATATTGATGCAATTACAGCAGCCACAATATCATCAAGAGCATACATAGAGGCAGTCAAGAGTGCTGTGGCACTATATAATAATGTTATAACTAAGTAGCTATGAGTAAATTAAGTATAATTACCAGAGGAATAATAAAGGATAATCCAACCTTTGTCCTTTTATTGGGTATGTGTCCCACATTGGGAACAACTACATCGGCTATAAATGGTATGAGTATGGGATTAGCAACTATGTGTGTGCTAGTTCTCTCAAATATCGTTATCTCAGCTGTGGCTAAATTTATTCCTGATAAGGTCAGAATACCATCTTATATTGTTATCATAGCCACATTTGTTACAGTTGTACAGTTTATAATGCAGGCCTATTTGCCATCTCTGTATGAGACACTTGGCCTATTTATTCCACTAATTGTGGTAAACTGTATCGTTTTAGGAAGGGCTGAAGCTTTTGCAAATAAGAATGGCGTAATAGATTCAGCACTTGATGGTGTCGGTATAGGTTTAGGTTTCACAATTGCCTTGACACTATTGGGAATAGTTCGTGAATTATTGGGAAGTGGATCATTCTTCGGTCTTAAACTGATAGAGGGTGATGGAATGTTGGCATTTGTGCTTGCTCCGGGTGCATTTATCGCTCTTGCTTACCTGATAGTTCTATTTCGTAAAATCACCACTAAAAAGAGTTAGAGTATGGAATATGTTCTTATAATTATTTCGGCAGTATTTGTAAATAACATTCTGCTATCTCAATTTTTAGGAGTTTGTCCATTTTTGGGAGTATCTAATAAAGTCTCTACGGCTGTCGGTATGACAGGAGCTGTTACCTTTGTTATGGCACTCTCTACACTTATCACATACCTATTGCAATATTATGTGCTCGTGCCACTACATCTTGAGTTTTTGCAGACAGTGAGCTTTATTCTTGTGATTGCGGCTCTTGTTCAGATGGTTGAGATTGTATTAAAAAAGATTAGTCCGGCTCTTTATCAAGCACTTGGTATATTTTTACCTTTGATAACCACCAACTGTGCGGTATTGGGTGTTGCAATATTGGTAGTTACAAAAGAATTTACATTTGGAGGAGCTGCTCATTACTTAAATCTTGGACAATCTGTTACCTATGCAGTGGCAAGTGCTATTGGATTTGGCGTAGCAATGATTATATTTGCAGGATTAAGAGAGCAGTTGGACTTAAATGATGTTCCAAAATCTTTCAAAGGAGTTCCTATTGCATTGGTTACCGCAGGTATTCTTGCAATGGCCTTCATGGGATTTTCAGGATTAGTTTAATATGACGAATAAACTTATAGAGATAGAAAAAATGCTTTGCGGGAACAGAGTTGAGGAGGCATACGATACTCTTCAGTTGCTGTTAAAGCAGGAACCGACAAATTCACAGGCATGGTATTTGTTGGGAAATCTATTTAGGAGACATCAGATGTGGGGAGATGCCATAAATGCATACAATCAGGCAAAGCTGATAGACCCGGATGGCCCGGCAGCTATTGCCATAGAGGCAATATATGATATTTTAAGATATCGAAATACAGATTTAATTAACCCATAAATATTTTAAGAATGAAGAGGATTAAATTATTATTATTAGCTTTTATTGCTGTTTTTATGACTTCCTGTGTTGATACGCAGTACTACCAAAATAGGTATATGCTATATATCTATGCAAATTGGGAGGGTACGGTACTGGATCAAGCATCAGAAGCAGGTAATATGATTAACACCTATTTAATCAATCAGATTACATTTTTGTCCAACAGAGGTTTATCTTTTTCTTGGTATGACAATCGAGATATGTCCAAGTTTGATGCAATGGATGCAGATAAATCTATGGACGAAGCAGCTGAACAGGTATATTTGTCATATATAGATGATTATAAAATGGCAATAAACAACCTGCAAGCATCTTTTGATGAGATGGTTAATGAATACAAACCACGGTTGGAAGAGGAAAACTCAGTAATTTCATTCCAATTGAAATATTTTCTTACAAAAGATATTGGAGATGGTAAAGAATTGATACTTCACGAAAGTGCTCCAACTTACTTAAATTACCCGGAAGTAGAGTAATTATTACTTTTTTTGAGAATATTCCTATCATTGTAATTCAATGGTAGGAATATTCTGTTATATTTGCTATGGTAAAATATTGTCGCCTATGAAAAGATTCAGATTATTCCTCTTAATGGCACTGATATTTACTGTGTCTCCATTCTCTTTTGCAAATTTTGCAATTGCATCTGAGGCAAATCAACAGCAAAATTTGAGGGAGATAAAGGGAACCGTGCGTGACGACTTGTTAGATGAAACTCTTGTCGGAGTTCATATCTTAATCAAAGGTACAAAAACCGGAGTATTTACAGATATTGATGGCAATTATTCAATTAAAATTCCATCAAATAAGGATGTGTACCTTATTTTTACCTATGTCGGCATGAAGACACAGGAGGTGCTTGTTGGCAAATCAGACCAACTAGACATTGTAATGGTTTCCGATAATACTATCGATGAGGTGGTTGTGCAGGGAGCGTATGGTACCGCTCAAAAGCGATCTGACCTGGTAGGTAGTGTGTTTCAAGTGAGTGCAAAGCAGTTGGAGGTGCTTCCTGCAACACGTATCGACAATCTTCTTGGTGGACTTGTGCCGGGATTGAGTATAGATCCTAATACCGATTCTGCCACCGGCTCTGTTCGTACAAGGTATAATACGAGAGTCAGGGGAAATGCATCGTTGAGTGCGTCAAATGAGCCACTTTGGATTGTGGATGGTACACCGATGTACACCGGAAACAGCACCAATACCATGCCGGGTATGAGTTGGACTGTCAGTCCGCTGTCGTTTATCAATCCATCTGATATTGAATCGATTACAGTATTAAAAGATGCTTCGGCAACATCTATTTATGGAGCGAATGGTGCCAATGGTGTTATCTTGGTTACTACAAAATCAGGAGCAAAGGGACAACACTCCGTAAATGTATCATTAAAGTATGGTATTTCAAAAATTGACGAGAGTACAAGGTTAAAGGTCTTGAATGCCGAGCAATATATGATGATGGCCAAAGAGGCGTGGGTTAATGGTGGTCAAAGTCTTGATTTGTTCCCATATCAAGATAATGAGTTGAACAACTATTCAACAACAGATACCCGCTGGGACGAAGTGTATTACGACTTAGGCCACAATATGATGGTAAATTTCTCAATCAGAAGTGGTTCTGAAAAGTCAAAGAGTTATCTGTCCGGCTCATATTATAATGAGGAATCGACAGTCTCTACAAATACTCAGGATAGATTCTCACTTCGTTCCAATACGGAGTATTCATTGGCTAAGAATTTGGTATTCAAATCAATATTGTCAATGTCTTACAACGAAAATAATATTTTCACAGTCGGTAGAGAATATTATGAGACATTGCCAATCTTCTCGCCATATATGAATGATGGCTATTCATTCCGACTTTACAACAGAATAGTCGATGGTACAAATCCTGATGGTACGTTGAAGTGGGTAGATAAGAAATTTTTTGACAATTGTCTTCCTGACAGAGAGGCAAATGACAATTTCCAGACAACCCTTAAGAGTAATGCCAACCTGTCGTTAGAGTATAAACCTATCGATGGAATGACAATCACTGCTCAATATGGTGCAGACTTTATGAATAGTCGCGAGGAGATCTATTATGCGAGAACAACTCTTGATGGTCTTAGTGGAACTGAGCCGAAAGGATCATCCAGAAGGGCATCTGCAAACTATTTTACCTGGACAAACATCGAAAGAATCAACTATAATAAGAAGTTCGGTAAACATACAGTGGGCGCTCTTGCGGGTCTGGAGTTGAATCACAAATCCTATAAGACACTCTATGCGACAGGTTCGGGTTTCTCCAATGACCACATCAAAGAGGTCGGCTACTCGGAATCTGACTCAAGAAGTGGTTACAGTAGCTCTTCAACCACCAGATCGTTATCATTTTTTGCACAGGCGAATTATTCATATGATAATAGATACTATATCACTCTAAATGCTCGTAGAGATGGAAACTCAGCGTTCGGACAATATGCACGTTGGGCAAACTTCGGCTCATTAGGTCTATCGTGGAATATGCACAATGAGAGTTGGTTCGACAGCTCTTTTATAAATCTTCTAAAGTTCAAGGGCTCATTTGGTAGTAATGGTAACTCCAGAATTGATGGCTCTGTCTCTGCAGGAACTTACACTTATGGAGACAGTTACGCTTATGATGGCAAAATCGGGGCGGTAATGGGCACACCGGCCAATCCTGGTTTGAGTTGGGAAACCACTTATATGTCCAACATTGGTGTCAGAATTGGCTTAATGGATAGAATCGACTTTGAAGTGGAGTATTACTTCAATTATACAGTAGATTTATTGAGCAAAATTTATACATCAAGAACAATCGGAGATTCTCGAATCTATAGCAATGTGGGTGAGGTTTCAAATAGAGGTATTGAAATCACAATAAATACGCAAAATATTAGTACTCAGGATTTTGAGTGGGATACAGATTTTAATATTTCTCGAAATAGAAATAAAATCCACAAGTTGTATAATGGTAACTCAACAGGTTTCGGAACATCGATCTGGACAGAGGGAGCCGATATGGACTCTTACTACTTAGTGCGTTGGGCGGGTGTGGATCCTGCAACAGGAATGCCTATGTGGTACGACCTTAATGGTAATATTACATTTGTTTATAGCGACTCAAACAGAGTTGTGGATAAATCTCCCAACCCATTTGCGTCAGGTGGTATGACCAATAATTTCCGCTGGAAAAATTTCTCTTTGAGAGTTCAGTTGAATTATACTTTAGGTGGATATGCCTTGAGCTCGAATGCAAACTATACAATGACTGACGGTTATGGAATAATGGATCAGAATGTGTCAGTAAATGCTTTGGACAGGTGGCAGAAGCCTGGAGATCTCTCTATTAATCCAATATTCACAACCAAGAGTACAAAGTCATCTATGTACTCTACACGCCAATTATATAGTAAGACACATTTTAAGTTACAGAACATTTCATTGTCGTATAGAATGCCGAGCAAACTTTGCGATAAGTTAAAAATCAGTAATGCAAATGTTTCACTTATTTGTGACAATGTTTATCTCTGGACACCGGATCAAAAGAGAAATCTTAATAGTTACAAGACCTATATGAGTGGCTATCCTATGGAGAATATTTATTCACTTAGTTTGGATGTTACATTTTAATTAAGGAGGTATGAATATGAAAAAGATAATAAATAAATTATTTAGCATAATTGCCTCACTATTAATGATTTGTGCATTGAATGGATGCCATTTTCTTGAGGTGGAAAAGTTAGGAAAGAGCGATATTGAGGGGTACTTCAAGGAGTTTGATGGTCTTAAAACGGCCATGTATGGAGCGTATAGCGTAACTTATGATTTCTATGATGCACACTTCAGTAAATATGCGGAGGTGGCAGGTAATATGACTCGTCTTTCAAGTGTTACAAGTTCGGATGATATGGTGGATCAGTATAATTTCACTTCATCTCCGGATCAGGAGACTACTGCTGTGGGTTATATCTGGAAGGATGGATTTGTTATAATGTCCAATGTGAATAATATCCTCTACTATGCCCCCGGTTTGAAGAAGAGTTTTCCAAATAATGTTCGTGATATAGAACTGATTGAGGCACAAGCACTCTTCTTAAGGGCTTTGACACATTTGAATATCTCTCTATGTTACGGACAACACTATACCTATACTCCGGATGCCTCTCATTTAGGTATTCCTGTCTTAACTCGTCTCCCTTCGGCTGGTGAGACAATCCTTCGTAATACAGTTAAAGAGGTGTATGAACAAATTTTATCAGACCTTACTTCTGCAATAGAGATTTTTGCCGATACACCTCCGACAAGTGCTTATTATGCTTCTGCAGATGCTTGTAAGGCACTTTTATCAAGAGTTTATCTCTATATGGAAGATTGGGAGAAAGCTGAACAATATGCCTCTGATGTGATTCCGAAATTCCCATTGACGCCAAGAGAAAAGTATGCAGAGATGTATCATAATCCAAATTATCTGGGAACTGAGGCAATATTCAGACTAAGTGGATACAAGGCAAGTACAACACTTAAAAAGTTTTATGATCCAACATCTCCTGTAGCAACACCTGCCGATACTTTGATGTCGCTATTTGACAATCAGGAAGATGTTAGATTATCATTGCTGAAATATACTAACGATAATGGATATACCGTTAATGCCTGTACAAAATTCTTCATTCCGGATAATACAATCCCTGACGAGGATAGACACTACGATCCATTCGTTTTAAGAGCATCAGAAATGTATCTTAATAGAGCAGAAGCAAGATGTAATATGGGCGACTTAGATGGTGCAGCAAGAGATTTGAAGACACTTATAGCGAGAGCCGAAGGTATATCGGAAAGTAGTGTTCAACTCACTTACAATGGCAAGGCGGAATTGATGCAACTAATTGTGAAAGAGAGAGTTAAGGAGCTTTGTTTTGAGGGGCACAACTTCTTTGATATTACAAGGAGAAGAAGTGATTTGGTGCGTGAGGCATCTACAAATTCTGTAGTGCGTTATATGGCATATCCAAGTGACTATTTTGTGCTTCCTATTCCTCAAATTGAGATGGATTCAAATATCGGAATTCAACCAAACCCTACTGTTAACAACTAAAAGTGTGAATTATGAAGATAAAAAGTTTTTTAATAGCATTAGTTTCACTACTCACACTATCATCTTGTGTGAACGAGATTGAACCATACGATAATCCATTCATCTATCTTTCAAGTAATGGAGCATCATCTGCTTCGGTTTCTCAGATTGCCCAGGTGGCAGGAGAATATACTATTCACTTGAGCAGTAAGAGTTTAGATGAGCCACTCGTTGTAGATTTTTCTATCACGCCGGGAGATGGTCTTACAGAAGGAGTGGATTACAGAGTAATCACTCAAGGACGTCAGGCGACCATCCAGCCTGGTCTTTATCAGTATAATATCAGAATAATGTGGTTGCCTCACAAATTGGATGCAACCAAAGATAATACATTGAAAATCAAATTAGAGAACAATTCATTAGGTTTCACTATGGGACTTCCCGGACCTGATGCTTTGCAAAGAGAACTAGTAATAAGAAAGTACTAACCAATTATATTAACAATTAAAACCAACGATTATGAAAAAGATTTTACGATTTGCTTTGTGTGCTACAATGTTGGTGTTTTCAGTTTCAAGCTGTGACCTATTTAAACCAGAACCTGAACCAGAACCAGAACCAAAACCAATAGTTCACGGACCAGCAGAGATGGAGTCTTTTCAATTCCTTGTTGAGGACAATGTTGATGTTATTTACAAGGACATTGAAGGTGTCATTGATGGTACAAATGTAACAGTAAAAGTTCCAGAAGGAACAGATGTTTCAGCTTTGATAGCTCGTTATACCGTATCTCCAAACGATACTGTAAAAGTTGATGGAGTTCTTCAAGAGAGTGGTAAATCAGTCAACAATTTTGAAGCTCCGGTTGACTATGTTGTAAATGAGGGAACAAGTGTTAAATCCTATAAAGTAACAGTTTCTGAACTTCCGGCAGGTACTTGGAGCCGTGTTGCCTCTTATCCGGTTGATGGCATCAAGCAATATAAGAGTGCAATTAATCCTAAGAGTGGTGAACCTGCATTCTTGGTAAGTGAATCAGACTATCAACTAAAATACTTAGAGTTGAAAGGTGGTACATTTGCAGATGAATATATTCTAGACAGTATTGTAGGAAGATATAATGGATTTAACATCGGTGCTGACGGTACACCTTATGCTTCGTTCTGTCACGACAATAAGAACATGTCAGTTGTTGCCAAATCTGGTTCAAGCTGGGCATTTGTTGGTGATGAGAAGTTCGCTTCAAGATCTAACTCATACAGTTCTGAAGTTATTGAAGCACCTGATGGAAAGGTAATGATGTTCTACTCTATGAATGCAGCTGCTAATGGATTGGCAAAGAGAGAACTATCTGTAAATGTTTGGGATGGAGCAGCTTGGAGTATTGACCAAGTTCTTCCTGCCAGAGATCCTGGTGTATATGGTTATTGGCCAAAAGCTTGTGTAGCAAATGATGTACTTTATTTAGGAGTATTCAATCCTATAACCCCTAACTCATTTGATGTATATGCGTACAAAGATGGTGTATGGGAAGTTTTGGTTGATAAATATAATCAAAAGACAGCTGATGGTACAGATACTGCCAACCCAATGTATGGTTTTGGTATTACAGCAGATGCAAAGGGTAATGTTTACATCTCTATCTCAAATAATGCAGAGACAACTCAAGGTAGCCCACGCGTTTTCAAATATGATGCTGAGAGTAAGACTGTTGAGCAATTAGGACAATCTATCATCTGTGAAGATAGCGTATCTGCTCGTTATAATAGAGTTGTTGTAGGTTATGACTACAATGTTTACTTCCTATATATAAATACAGCAGGTAATGTTTGTGTTACTAAGTTGAATAAGAAAACTCAACAATGGGAAGATCCAACAATCATATCTCCAAATGATGGTGATACAGATGTTGACTTGATTATCAATGCTGATGGAGTTCCATACGCTTCATTCTACGATTCTGAAAATAAACAAATTGTAGTTTATAAATACGAATAACATTGAAAAGAGCCCTACTATCAATACTATTATTGATTATAATAACTATATCCGGAGGTGCCCAGGAGAGTATCTCCGGAGTAGTTTTTCTTGATAAAAATGGCGATGGCAAGTTGAATAGAGGTGAGCAGAAATTATCCGATATACCTGTTTCCAACGGCGATACCATCGTTTATACTGATAATAAGGGCTCATTTTTTCTCCCAATAACTCAGAATGGCGATTTTTTCCCAATCCTACCGAAAGAGTACTCTCTGATTAAAGGAGGAGTACAGAATTTCAGCACATCCGATTACTATAAAACATCTTCCGGTAAAATTAGAATTCCATTGGTTAGTAGAGAGCCGGAGAGTGAGTTCAGGATTGCAGCAATAGGTGATATCCAGGTAGATAATATCAAAGAATTTGGATATGCATGGGAGTCGCTGTTTAAGGAGTTAAATGAGAGGAGAGACATTGATTTTAATATAATTTTAGGTGATTTAGTAAATGATAAGCCAACCTTGATGCCGGTAATGAAGTGGGCAATAGATTCACTTCCGGCAGAGAGTTGGGTTGTCATTGGTAATCACGATATTGATAAGGAGAAGAGCTTCGAGAAGCATTTCGGGGCAACAAATTATGCTTTTGAGAGAGGAAGTGTCTGCTTTGTTGTTCTCAATAATTTCGATCACGACAAGAGTCATTATACAACTTCCCAACTCTCATTTGTGAAGAATATTGTCGATGGTGTATTAAAAGGAAAGACAATGGTCATATCTCAGCATATTCCATTAAAAAATGTAAAGAATCGCGATAAACTTCTCGAAATTATCCCTGAAGATATTAACCTTCTCTTTCTAACAGCACACTCTCACGTTGTCGAGCGTACAATTTGGAGTGATAATATATTGGAGATTGGCTGTGGGGCACCTTGTGGCTCCTGGTGGCGTGGGAATATCGGCTCTGATGGTATCCCTGTGGCTACTATGCAGTGTGGCTCTCCACGTAATTATTTTGTTGTCAATTTTGCATCTGATGGCTCGTATAGTGCTGATTTTAAGGCAATTGGAAAGGATGAATCACATCAGTTCAACATTTGGAGCCCATCAGGGACAGCTCCCTATGAGTTGGTAATATTTGATCCTCTTTTATTCCCCAATGGTGTGGCTTACGATTGTTCGGGTGGAAAAGAGAGTGCAGATATAGAAGAAGCACCTCTCGGATTCGATGAACTTAGTGAGAAATCAATTATTGTTAACTTTTTTGGAGGAGGGGAGAACTCAATAGTTTTAATTCGCCGTCAGGGAGAAAAGTTTGAGATTCTTCAAAAGGACAACATAATAGATATCTCCGTAAGCGAAATTCGCCAGGAGAATATCAAAAATGGATATAAAGCAAGAGATTCTCGCAAAATTCCTTTGCGAAAACTGCCATCAAAACATATCTGGAGAAGCGAGTAGAGCTTAAACAGATTCCCGCTCCTACGTCGCGGGAATGACGATAATAAAACGTCATTGCTGGCGTAGCCGGCAATCTGTTGTACCCACTCTATTTCTTCTTACTTTCAAATGCCTCGTTCTGGGCTGTATCTATCATCTTAATCAGATAAGCGTAGTGAGCTCTTGTGGTTAAATCACGAGAGGTTGCAGCGGATGCCAACTTGCTTCTAATCAGTGTAAGTTGGTAATATGCCACTGCCATGATATCTGTGTTATCCTTGATAGGTGCATTACTTGAAAGTGATGATAGAAGCGAAGCAAGCCCGCCGCCACCTTTACCACTGATTAAGTCAATAATGGCTTGAATGTAGCATTTTTGTTGCAACCTCTTATATGGATGTACCTCTTTACCCTTGGAAATATCTGAAAGGACATATTTATTAAGATCTTCATAGAGATTTTCCATTGTATATGCCTCTTCTCCAAGTTCTGCTTCTGCTTCATAGAGATTCATCATAACACGTTTAGAGAAAATAGCACTAAATACCTTCTTGTAAGATCCCTCTAAAGTGTACTCCGGTTTTGTCACAATTTTATTCATCACCTCTTCAGGAACAAGCCACATCGGTACATTAAATAGGTATCTGTTGAGGAATGAAATTGCCTCTTCCTGCTTTTCCTTCTCCACAAATGCATAAACATCACCCTCCATTTCTACGCGTTTAGGAGTCTCGTAAACACCTCCAATCCATTTAGTTACGTGTCCCAAATAGCGATTATATTGTGTCACTAACTGTCCATACATCTCTTTTAGATTAGTATAATCCTCATTTGGCTCTGATGTCCACTCGATCAGATTATTCATAATGAACTGTAGATTTCTGATTGCATAAATACCAGTCTCCATCTGATTGCTGCCTAAATCTTCAGATTGGTAACGAGGATCGTTTGCACTTGATTCAGTACCAAATCTATAGTATGGATTCTTAGTCTTTTCAATAATCCAATTATTAATGTAGGTCAATTCTGATTCAGGGTCATTATATTGAGGGAGTAATCTGTAGCCCCACTCGATTGCCCATTCGTCGTAGTGAGAAATACGTGGGAATAGTAATTCCTGAGGAATGTTATCACCCGGTTGTGCTACGAAATTAAAGCGAGAATAGTCCATAATTGATGTTGTGTGGCCATTTTCTCTCAAAAATTCAGGATCGCGAAGTTGACTTGCAGAGTAGAATGATGTTCCGGCAAAGTTGTGTCTTAAACCTAAAGTGTGTCCCACTTCGTGTGATGATACAAATCTAATAAGTTGTCCCATCAATTCTTCATCAAATATCATCTTTCTTGCAGCAGGGTCAACGGCTGCACACTGAATAAAGTACCAGTCGTGAACAAGAGACATAACATTATGATACCAGTTCACGTGGCTCTCAATGATTTCGCCTGAACGTGGATCGTGCACGTGAGGTCCACTTGCATTTGCGATATCTGATGGCTTGTAAACAATTGCCGAGTGACGGGCATCCTCCAAAGACCAGGTTGGATCCTCTTCAGGAGTAGGAGCCACCTTACCGCAAATAGCATTTTTGAAACCTGCCTTTTCGAAGGCCTTATTCCAATCATTCACACCTTGGATTAAATATGGAACCCACTGTTTAGGTGTTGATGGGTCAATATAATAGACAATCTGTTTTGCAGGTTCAACCAATTCTCCATTCAGATATTTCTCCATATCTTCAGGTTTTGGCTCAAGTCTGTAGCGTGTAATCATTCTGACTCTCTCTACTCGTTGAGGATTTTTGTCAAAATTGGTTTGACTTGCTACGAAGTAACCAACTCTGTCATCAAAATAACGAGGCACCATCGGGTCGTCAGGAAGTTTTACAAAAGAGCAATTAATCTCAAATGTGGCAGGTGTTGCTTTTGATGTAGCAAATGTTTTAACTACCCTTATCTCTGTATTAATAGGGAAAGTTTTGGCACTTACAATGTATGATTTATCCTTCTCATATCCTTTCAAACCATATTGAGTTTTTCCTCTCTTTGAGAAGAAAAGTACCTCACTATCAGCCATAAAGAAGTCTGTAACATCTATTACAGCACAAGTCGAGTCTGCATTATATGCCTTAATTTCAAATGATTCAAGAATTGGTTGCAAATTAGAGTTTTGGAGATTTTCGTAAATAGGAGAGCCCTCTTCCGAATAGTCATTACCATTTAATACTCTAAGGAAAATTTTATCTTTAGTGCCCTTCTCAAAACGCACCACATATTCATTCAGAATATCACCTGCATAACCGGCAAAACTCGGTCTTATACCTGCAGCTGATTTTGAGACGCGTGAAACCAATAGAATATCTTTATTCAAGATGGAGTCATTTATTCCAAGAAAATATTTATCCTCTTGAACATATAAATTGGTAAATCCCTCTTTTGTGACGGTCTCTTTTTCTAAAAACTCATCTAAAGAGATTACACCTTTTTTCTTTTCATCTTTCTTTTCCTTCTCTTCGGAATTATCTTTATTCGCCTCTCCTTTAACTTCCTGAGCATAAGTGGAAATAGGAGTTAGTAGTAGGAGTGATAGGATCACTGTAAACAATACTTTTTTCATAATACCTATTATTTGTTTAACAATTCGCTAATTTTCCAAATGGTTATTCCAATTGATACTGAAACATTTAATGAGTGTTTCGTGCCATACTGGGGAATTTCAAGACAGATGTCACTTGCATCTACAACTGCTTGATCCACACCCTTTACCTCATTGCCGTAAATTAGTGCAATCTTTTGATTATCAGGTAGTTGAAAATTATCAAGCATGGTGGAATTCTCAGCTTGTTCTACACTGATTATTGTGTAACCCTCATCTTTTAATCGTTTGACAACATCAATAGTCTCTTTATAATACTCCCAATCAACAGAGAATTCTGCACCGAGGGCAGATTTGTGAATTTCGGCTGTCGGCGGGGTGGCACAAATACCACATAAATATATCTTTTCAACACGAAACGAATCAGCGGTACGGAATGCTGAACCAATATTGTGCTGGCTTCTGATATTATCCAAAACCACAACAAGTGGCCTTTTTTCCGCCTCTTTGAACTCTTCTGCACTTAATCTTCCAAGTTCGTGATTAAAAAGTTTCCTAAACATTAGAAATTTGATTAAAAAGGATTAACTTTGTAAAGATATACAATTTTTAATATTTAGCTTTTATTAGGAGTAATTATTTCAGTTATGAAGCAAGATGTAATAATATTAGAACTTATTAAGAGAGAACTTGAACGTCAGACAGTTGGTTTGGAGCTTATTGCTTCTGAAAACTACGTTAGCGATAATGTGTTGACAGCATTAGGTTCGGTTTTAACGAATAAATATGCTGAGGGATATCCCGGTGCAAGGTATTATGGAGGTTGCGAAGTCGTTGACCAAGTAGAACAGATAGCAATTGAGCGTTTGTGTAAACTCTTTGATGCTGAATACGCAAATGTTCAACCACACTCAGGTGCTCAAGCGAATATGGCTGTTTTTATGGCTTGTCTGAAACCTGGCGATACATTTATGGGTTTGGATCTGGCTCACGGTGGTCACTTGACTCATGGTTCTCCTGTTAATATGTCAGGTATTCTCTATAATGCTGTTGCATATACATTGAATGAAGAGACAGGTCTGGTTGATTATGATGATATGGAGAAAAAAGCTCTTGAGTATCGTCCAAAATTGATTGTTGGTGGTGCTTCTGCCTATTCAAGAGAGTGGGATTGGGAGAGAATGCGTGCTATTGCAGATAAAGTTGGAGCAATCCTTATGGTGGATATGGCTCACCCTGCAGGTCTTATAGCTGCCGGTATCCTTAAAAACCCTGTAAAATATGCTCACATTGTAACATCAACAACTCACAAGACTTTGAGAGGTCCTCGCGGTGGTGTAATCATTATTGGTAAAGACTTTGATAATCCATTTGGAATTAAGACACCTAAAGGTGAGATAAAGAAGATGTCCGCTGTGATTAATTCAAGTGTATTCCCAGGTATTCAGGGTGGTCCGCTTGAACATTGTATAGCTGCCAAGGCGGTTGCTTTCTATGAGGCACTACAACCTGAATTCAAAACTTATCAGGAGCAAGTACACAAAAATGCAGTTGCTATGGCTGAGGCCTTTATTGCAAAGGGATATAAGGTTGTTTCCGGAGGTACAGATAATCACCTATTGTTGATAGACTTGAGAACAAAATTCCCGGAATTGACAGGTAAAGTTGCAGAAAAGACCTTGGTAAAGGCCGATATTACAGTTAATAAGAATATGGTTCCATTTGATAGCCGTTCACCATTCCAGACTTCAGGTATTCGTGTAGGAACACCTGCAATTACATCAAGAGGTTTGGTAGAGAAGGATATGGCTTCGGTTGTAGAACTTATCGATAAAGTTTTGAATAATATTGACAACGAAGAGGTAATCAATCACGTACGCGAACAAGTTCGTATGAAGATGAACGGAAGACCGCTAAATGTTTGGTAATAGTCTGTAAGTCAATAAGTTATAATAGAAGAGGTCGATTGGAAAAA
>X40_Bactrian_Camel__coassemble_3_pt1 | contig 54841 bp, 47 predicted proteins | sample X40_Bactrian_Camel__metabat2_high_PE_006 | metagenome-assembled genome bin X40_Bactrian_Camel
GTGCCAGGTGGAACAGATTCCCGCGACTGTCGTCGCGGGAATGACGAAAAAACAAGTTCGGGAATGACGGGGAAAAGCAAGCTCGGGAATGACGGAATATCGAGTCGCAGGGATGATGTGGATCTGTATATTATTCACTAAAACACCATCTTCGCTCCGAAATAGTAGGATCTTGGGGTGGCTGGGCCATAAATATATTTGGAGTCCTTATCCATTCCGACATCAAGATCATTTTGGTATTGATTCAGGATATTTTTCACTGAAAAGAAGAGTTCAATATCTGTTTTACGGGTAATATTGATATTATATGCCACACGAGCACCAAGATCAGCAAATGCAGGTGTCACTTTTTCGCAATCTTTCTCCACATAACCTGCGTAATGCTGGAACAGCATCGAGCCGGTAAAGACTCCATTCAACGAAAGTGTCATATTCTCAACCGGATAGTAATCCAAATTCAAATAGCCATAGTGATCAGGGCTGTTATACATATTGCTTTGAGGTGCAACATCATCACTCCAGGCGAAAGGTGTTTTATATCGACTCTTTTGGAAAGTATATCCACCTTGTATGTTCAACAACTTTCCATAAGCCAATCTTGCCTCAAAATTAGCCCCACCCACATAGGCACCATCCTCGTTTACTCTCTCTAAAAGAAGGTTTCCCTGATTATCGTATCCTATCTCAATCAACGCAAAAACATTTTCCAAATCTGTATAGAAGGCCTCTACCAAAAAGTTGATTTGCCATTCACCGGTCTGTTTCCACCAATCCAATGATAAATTGACATTGTTAGAATACTCCGGAATCAAATCAGGAGAGACCTGTATTAACGAAACCTCACCTCCGACAGCTCCAACGTGTAAATCCTCATCATAAACTTGTGGAGCACGATACCCGCGCGCGTACGCGAGTCTTAAAGTAATCTCTTTATTAGGTGCATATCTTAATGTGGCTCTCGGCGAAATAATAGGTTTTGTAATCATTGAGTGTTTATCTGCTCGCAATCCCAAAAGGATACCATACTTGCTATTTTTCCACTCATTCTGAGCATAAACTCCACCGACACCTGTTTGTTGTTTGATTTCACGATTATAACCAATCATTACATCGTGAAGTTTGTCAAAGGTGTAATCAAATCCTGCCGTAAAAAGCGCAGGAAGTCCACTGTTTTTGAAGTCGTGAATCCATTGGACACCGCTATTCAAAGTATAATCGGTAGTTCCTCCATAAGCATCCAAATTTTTATCTGTACCAAAGTATGAATTACGATCAATGTGTTGCATAGAAAGATAAACTGATGCAGAATTCTTTCTGTTTTTTGATGTAATATCATAGGTAAGACCTCCCCCATTTATCTGATGCTCAAGCTGTTCCGCCAAATTTGATTCATGAGCAGGAATATCAAGACTATCGCCACCTCTCCTATATTCGTGAATATGGTGATATTCAAATGTTAATTTCTGCCTATCATTTATTTTATGAAAAGCGCGAACTCCCATTGTCTCACTTCTTAACATTGGAATATCTGTAAAACCATCTTCGTTATAATCATATCCATCTCTGCTTCTAACCATAGAGAAAAGATATGCACCGGTTTTCCCATCTCCGGATATAAAAGAGCCATTCAAAGATGTATTTGCATCAACTGACTTTCCACCTATAATTCCGGTCTGATTTGAGAGTTGTAACAGAGAAGATGTTGGCTCTTTTGTGATGATATTTACAGTTCCACCTATTGCATTGGAGCCAAAAAGAGCCGATCCGCCGCCCCTTACTATCTCAACTCTCTCAATCATCGAAGCAGGCAACTGTTCAAGGCCATAAACCATACCAAGTGAACTGAAAATTGCTCTACTATCGAGTAGCACCTGTGTATATTGCCCTGAAAGTCCGTTAATCCTTAATTGAGGCACACCGCAGTTTCCACAGTCATACTCAACTCTTAAGCCGGGTTGAAAGTTTAATATTTCTGCAGGTGTTACCGATGCAGTAGTTTCAAATTTTTTGGGAGATACAATATTAACAATATTACCTGTCTCTCTCTTCTTTGTAGCATATCTATTGCCTGTTACAACCACCTCTTCAAGCATCTGCTCATCTGGCATTAAGGAAAAATGTACCACATAAGTGTTTGATTGTGTGATATTTATAACTTGCACATCATCTTGATAGCCCATAAGGTTTGCCTTAAGTGTGTGCTTCCCTTGTGGAAGATTTGAGATCATATAATGGCCTGTCTCATCACTTGTTGTATAGGCCTCGCCATCATTAAGAATTATTGTTACAAACGATATGTGTTCTCCTGTTTTTTTATCAATTATATGTCCTGTAATTGTTGCGTCATCAATTTGCGCATAAAGCGATGCAGCTACCAAAAAGGATAGCATCATCGCAAATATCTTTTTAGTCATTGCGAATCTTATTATTTAAGTTAGTAAAGTTGGATTTAACTCCGAGGGAGTTTTTCAATATTTAACAAGATATGGCAGGTGGAGCTCTTAAAGAGAAAAGAGCACCTACAAAATTATATACAAGATGATTCTTACTGAGAACGATTCTATTATATCCAAATTCGATTGGCACGAAAAGTAGGCAAAAAACCAATAATAGCGCTAAATCAAACGAAAATAGATTTATCAGCTGGATCTCTAAAATGTTGTGTGTATGCTCAGAAGTCGAGTATGGATGGGAGTGAGTAATAGTCTTATTATCAACCACGTGAGAGTGGTAAAACAAATTTGAACTGCTCCACAGAAAAAGGAACAATGTCAAAAAAATTACCGCAAATACACCTCGCGCTCTATTTACTCCTCTAAAATTCACGGCGCAAATATAGAGAAAAGTGTCATAATTCAAAAACAAAAAAATTTAAGGACTATAACATCATTGCAAGTTGCTCATAATACATTTTTGAAACCGGAATACGTTTAGCGTCACTGTTATTGAATTCTGCTACTGTAACACCATTCTTATCCTTCATCAACAATTTAATTTGGGAGGCATTGATGTAGTAAGACCTATGACAACGGACTAAACCATTTTTTAGACATAAATCCTCAATACTTTTCATTGACGAACGGATAACATAGTTGCTAAGTTTCCCCATATCTTCATAAAAAATTCTGATATAGTTCTCCTCTGCCTCGATATATAGAAGATCCGAAGCATGTACAACAAATTTCAAAGTATTATTACTATCGTAAAAGCGGATTCTGTTCTCAGGATTCTTATCTACCGGTTTTGCTTTATGTGAATTGTAGAGATAAATAGTTAATGCAGCATATGGATAGATTAGAATCGAATAGAGATACAACATCGCCTGTGAGGCATTGTAGAAATAGTGATGTTCCATTCCCTCCATTAGCCAAATATAAAGTGCCACAAAGAATGAGGCAAAAAGGATTTCCGCCACAATATAGATAAGATATGTGAGCAGATTAGCTGTAATGCTTTTTCTGAAAACATAGAAAATTCCTCTCGATAAAGAGGTGGCTACCAATATAATACAGGTGATCATTGTAATATTGAAAGGGTATAAACCTCTCTCCATATCCAGAACATCAACGATATTAAATGGTTCATACAATAAGACAAAAAGTATGAAGAAAATAGGCATCAAGATGGAATGCAAAACTTGGATCGATGCTCTCCTGAAAATTGACGGTAACTCTCTCATTTTTTATATATTTTTGTCACAACACGTCTGTGACGAAATCATTAATTACTGATATTTCGTCACAAATTTAGGACTTTTATCCCAAAAACACAACTTTTGTCACATTAAACAGCTATAAATAACATTTTTTTCATCACACCGACTAATGCCTATAATTTTGCATCGTAAAACTGAAAATTATGACAAAAGTTATTGCATTTGGAGACTCGATTTTGAAAGGCGTTGTAATGAAAAGATCTCAAAATCAAAACGAGACTAAATATACTATATCAGAAAGTAATTTTTCAAACGAAGTCGAAAAAAGATTAGGATTTGAAGTTTCCAACTATGGAAAATTTGGAAGCACCATTTATAATGGAGCAAAAGTCATAGAGCGCAATTTGGACAAAATTCAAAATGCAGACTATGCTCTATTAGAGTATGGGGGGAATGATTGTGATTTTGACTGGAACAGCATTGCAATCAATCCCGGCGAAGAACACAGCCCAAAAACTACCATTCAAGAGTTTGTAAAAAAGTATTGTGAGGTGATAGATAAGATAAAGTCAATGGGTACCAAACCCCTTCTACTATCATTGCCACCTCTCTGTGCCGAGAGATACTTTGATTACTTCTCAAAAAATCTCAACTCAGAGGAGAAGAATAGTATCCTAAAATGGTTGGGAGGAAGTAAGGATCGAATTGCCAACTGGCACCAAAGTTACAATCTTGAACTATTCAAAATTGCTATAAATGAGCAGATTCCAATCATAGATATTACCACCTCTTTCTTACAAAAAAAAGATTTCAAGGACTATATGTGTTTGGATGGAATTCACCCTAACGATAAAGGGCAAAGACTTATTGCTGAGATTTTATGTGATTTTTTCGAAAAAAACTAATATAATATGACCGGTCAAAATATTATTAAACTTTACGAAGAGAGCTTCAAAAAATATCACGAGGATAGAGCTCTGACAGATTATTTTTCAAAAAAGAGTTACACTTATTATCAATTGGCAGAAGAGATTGATAAATTTCACACTCTACTGAGATGTTGTAATGTTAAAAAGGGAGATAAGATTGCCTTAACAGGAAAGAATGATACAAAATGGGTTATCTGCTACATTGGTGCTATTACTTATGGAGCTGTGATTGTACCGATCCTATCTGATTTCAATCCTGCTGATACAACTAATATTATCAACCACAGCGACGCAGAGTTGCTTTTTATTAGTGACGATATCTGGAAAAAACTTTCCCAAGACTCTCTTGAAAGTGTAAAAATTGCCTTCAACCTTCAAAATATGGAGATTTTATTCGACAAAAGCGAAGGTCAGCTTTCTGAAAAGATATCTAAACTTGAATATCCCGAGTTTGACATCAACAAGGTTAATTATGCTTCACTTGACCAAGATGAAGTTATCGTAATTAGCTACACATCCGGAACAAGCGGTTTTAGCAAAGGTGTTATGCTAACCGTACAGAATATCACAGCAAATGTACTATTTGCCTTAGATCATAAATTTCATTACCATAAATCAACCGTTCTTGCACTGCTCCCTCTTGCCCACGCATACGGATGCGCATTTGATATGCAGACACCATTAGCTACAGGTTCTCATATCAATTTGTTGGGAAAAATCCCTGCTCCAAAAATCCTTATTCAAGCAATGAAGGAGACTAAACCTGACCTAATCTGCACAGTACCTTTAGTTATTGAAAAGGTTGTAAAGAAGAATGTTTTCCCTAAACTTGAGAAGCAACCGCTAAAGATACTTTCAAAAATTCCTCTTGTTAATAAATTGATTTACAAGAAGATACTTAACACAATGCTTGAATCATTCGGAGGAAGAATGACAGAGATGAATATGGGTGGAGCAGCTGTAAGTCCGGAAGTTGAAAAATTCTTGTTTAAGATAAAATTCCCATTTACAGTTGGTTATGGAATGACAGAGTGTGCACCTCTTATCAGTTATTCCCGCCATGATGACTACGTGCCGGGGTCGTGTGGAAAAATTCTCCCCGGAATGGAGGTTAAAAATGGAGACCAGGGAGAGATTCTTGTAAGAGGTCCTCACGTTATGAAAGGTTACTATAAAAATCCTAAAGCTACAGCAGAGAGTATAGATTCTGAAGGATGGTTGCATACCGGAGATATCGGTGTCATTTCTCCTGACGGAGTGATATCTCTGAGAGGCAGATCTAAGAGTATGATTTTGCTCGGAAATGGCCAAAATATCTATCCTGAAGAGATTGAATATAAGTTGAATGCTTTAGATTTGGTTTCGGAAAGTCTTGTGTACGAAGAAAATGGACGCATCTACGCCCTTGTTGTGCCTGATTACGATGAGGCAAAACGTAACAATATTTCCAAGAATTCGATAAAGGAGATTATGACTAAGAACCTGATTAAGCTTAATTCTATAGTGGCACCTTATGAAAAGGTTTCAGAGATTAAGATATGTGCTGATGAGTTTATTAAAACTCCTAAAAAAAGCATTATCAGGTATTTATACCCCGAAAAAGCCAACATTTTAGCATAGATTGCTGATTTTGAAACAAATAGAACCGTTTTTGTTTGTAAGTATAAATTTAAGTAGTAATTTTGCATGTTGTAAATTAAAATAGAACAAATCGTGAGATTAATTATTCAAAATTCTACTGCAGATGTAGCTCGCTGGAGTGCAAGATACATTGTTGACCAAATTAAAGAACATCAAGCTCAAAGCGACAAACCTTTCGTTTTGGGTTTGCCTACCGGATCTACCCCAATGGGTACATACAAAGAGTTGATCAGACTTTATAAAATGGGTGAAATTTCATTCAAGAATGTTATTACATTCAATATGGATGAGTATGTAAATCTTCCTGTTGACCATCCGGAAAGTTATCACACCTTTATGTGGGAAAACTTCTTCAAACATATCGATATTAACCCTGAGAATGTAAATATTCTTGACGGTAATGCTGAAAACCTTGAAGAGGAGTGCAAAGCTTACGAAGAGAAAATCGTTAAAGCCGGTGGCATTGACCTATTTATGGGTGGTGTTGGTGAAGATGGTCACATTGCGTTCAACGAGCCATTCTCATCACTTAGTTCACGTACAAGAATTAAAACTTTGACATACGACACAAGAGTTGTTAACTCTCGTTTCTTTGACAACGATTTCAATAAAGTTCCTAAATGTGCTCTAACAGTTGGTGTAGGTACAATTTTGGATGCTAAACAGGTATTGATTTTGGCTTTGGGTGCAAGAAAAGCACGTGCAGTACAACAATGCATTGAAGGTCCTTACAGCCACACTTGCACAATTTCAGCACTTCAAGTTCACCCTAAGGGCATTATGGTTTGCGACGAAAATGCAACTTTAGACCTTAAAGTCAGCACATATCGTTACTTCAAAGATATCGAACAAGACAATCTTTAATCTAACTAAATATGGTTTATAAACTACATAATTCTGCTTGGTATTGGCGCTGGCAACTCTCTTGACAGGCCGTAAATTGTTGTGCAAAATTAGTAGTTCGATAAATGATATAGGGCCTGTGAATTATTACAGACCCTATTTTTTTACTTAAAAATTCCAGAGTATGAAACTTACAAAAAAAATTCTATTAGAAGAGAGTATGATGCCCACAAAGTGGTATAACATTGTGGCAGATATGAAGAATAAGCCGCTACCTCTTCTTAATCCACAGAGTCAGAAACCTGTTACTGCAGATGATTTGGAGATTATTTTCCCAAGAGCCATTGCAGAACAAGAGCTAAGCACAGAGAGATGGATAGAGATTCCTGAAGAGGTCTATAACATCTACAAAATTTATCGTCCGACACCACTTGTAAGGGCTTCTGGATTGGAGAAAGCATTGGACACACCAGCAAAAATTTACTTCAAAAATGAGAGTGTGAGTCCTGTTGGTTCACACAAGTTAAATACTGCCGTCCCACAGGCATACTACAATGCAAAAGAGGGTGTAAAACACCTTACTACAGAGACCGGTGCCGGACAATGGGGTTCATCGCTGAGCATTGCAGGAGCTCACTTTGGACTTGATGTTAAGGTCTTTATGGTAAAAAATAGTTTCTACGCAAAGCCATATCGTCAAATAGTAATGAAGACTTATGGTGGAGAAGTATTTGCCTCTCCATCTGAATATACACAATGTGGAAGAGATATTCTGGCTAAGGACCCTGAATGTGGTGGCTCTTTAGGAATAGCAATCTCTGAAGCTGTGGAAGTAGCTCTAAATCAGCCAAATACAAAGTATGCTTTAGGAAGTGTTCTTAACCACGTGATATTACACCAGACTATTATCGGCCTTGAAGCTGAGAAACAGATGGAGATGGTTGGAGACTTTCCAGATAAAATTATTGCCTGCTTTGGAGGTGGCTCCAATATGGCCGGTATTACATTCCCATTCCTTAGACATAAATTGAGTGGTGAAAGAAAGAATTTGCAAGTTATTGCAGCAGAACCCGCAGCTTGTCCGAAATTGAGCTGTGGCGAGTTCAAATATGATTTTGGAGACTCTTCCGGATTGACACCAATGATTCCTATGTACACTTTAGGACACGACTTTCAACCAAGCCAAATTCACGCAGCAGGATTGAGATATCACGGTGCAGGACAATTGGTGAGCCAATTAAGGAAAGATGGTCTTATTGATGCAGTAAGCATAGGTCAGCAAGAGTGTTTTGATGCGGGAATACTATTCTCACGTGCTGAGGGAATTATCCCTGCTCCAGAATCGACACACGCTATTGCAACTGCAATCAGAGAGGCACTTAAGGCCAAAGAGGCCGGTAAAGAGGAGGTTATATTGTTTAATCTTTCCGGACACGGACTTTTAGATATGAAATCTTACGAGCAATTTATATAAAATAAAAAAGTGGGTTACTTCGCAGCAGCCCACTTCAAAATAATATACTTTTGCCTAATCGAAAAATTACTTTCAGTCATTTGACTTAAATAAATCAAAAAGGTTTAATTAAGTCATAAAAAAGTTCAATATTTTTTTGATTTTGTTCGATTTTACCAAAACCATTAAAAATCGACCTCAACTCTGAAGGAGGTAGTATTGTAATCTACCGCTTCATCGTGATTATTGTATTGATAATTCAACATTAGTCTGACACTCTTATTTATATAGTAATTCAAACCTAATGTGAAGGCATTACAGCTGCCACCTTTAATATCTCTGCTATTCAGATTGATATTCTCAAATCTTGCCAAAAGCTCTAAATCTCCCCAATCATTACCAAGCGATGGACGGGAAAATCTACCATTTTTAGCATCATAATTCTGCTTTCCACCAAAAAGCATACATCCTGCATAGAGATAGTATCCACTGAATTTATATGGGTCTCCTGTCCCTATAACTGTTTGAGAATGAATATATTCGCTCTGAAAACGAAAACCGTTGTAATACCCTGCCAACTCTGTTCCTGTCAAAATGTTATGCTCTACATTCGAGATAACACCTGTGGAAAGGTATTTTTGTTTATTGATATAACTTCCACTTCTCAAATCGTAAGAGACTTCACCATATTTATCAGAAATAAGAGGAGCCGGCTGACGATAAGATAGGGCTACACCTATGTGTAAAGCGTGTTCATCACTCTCATAAAATGGATTATAGATAAATCTTCCTGTTATTGAATGTCCACTATGAATTCCCTTTTTATTCAAATTTGCATACTGCTCATCCTCACTTGCACTGCCTACGGGCTGAAAAAAGAGGCCAAGCGATGCATTTAACCCACAATTTGTATATCTCCCCATTACACCAAGATGGAAAGATGGAGCGAATGCATCAGATACCATTGAACTCTCCAAAAAGGGGAGATTAAATGATGACTTGAGACAATTCATTGAAAAATTCTCCTTCATATTTCCCAACTTGAACTCAAAATTATCAACACCTGTATAGGTTATATTCGCATCGAGTAACTGCACCTCGCCTGTGGCAAAATCCAACTCAATATTTGATTTCCAATCTTCAAACATTTGAGATGAGAAAGCAATTCGTGCCCTTCGTATATCAACGCCACTTGCTATTTTTGCATTGGGATCACTCAACCCGAAAAAGTGAGCACCATCAAATTGCATTTTGAAATCAACATTCAAAACTCTATACTCCTGAGAGTTAAGAATGAAAGGGAAAAGAGATAATAACAGTATTGTAAGATACCTATTCATCAGCACACAAAATTTTGTGCAATTTAATAAAAAAAGGGGAGACAATCATATTGCCTCCCCTATCTTAGAGTTATAATTTGCCACTATTCAGCAGGCATCATCAAGATTTCAATGAAGTTACCTGATTTGCAAAGTTTCTTAGCCAATTTCTTAATATCTTTAGATGAGATTTTTTGAGATAGTTTCTCAAACTTGCTATCTACATCTACGCCATCTTCATAATATTTTTGAAGAACATCTCTCCAATAACCATTAGTGATTCTATCCTCAGAGATAACCTTTGCATAGTTTTCACGAACCTTTACAAGATGCTCTGGAGTCACACCATTCTCAGCGATATCGTACAAACCACTCTTAACAAGTTCAACCAAATCATCAACTCTTTGAGGATCTGTGTCGAATTGAATTTGTAGAATAGCTTGAGATTTTGGCTCGTTAACTACTTGAATATAAGGGCTTACACCATAAGTACCACCCTCATCTTCACGTACAGTCTCAGTATAGACCATATTCAAAATATAAGTTAGGGCATCAGCTACCAACAAATTCTTAGCTGTATATTTGATAGGTGTGTGAAGAGCCATAACCGATGTACTCTTTGGAGTAGTCATCTCTACACCAAACTTGTTAATTACCTCACCTTCAGCAAGTTCCACTTTTCTATCAATCCACTTATTCTTATTGTTGTTATCTATAGGAAGTGAACCAAAATATTTTTCGGCAAGAGGTTTCATATCTTCAAGTTTGAAGTTACCTACGATGTAAACTCTCATTCCTTCCATATTATCAAACAATTTCTTGTATGATTTTTCCATCTCTTTGATAGATACCTTATCCAACATCTCTTCTGAGATAGAAAGAACGCGAGGATTGTTATTGTAAAGAGTCTTTATTGCCTCTTGTTGTAGAACAAATTGAGGGTTCTTCATAATATTTGGAACGACTGCTCTCAATTGAGACATTGAAGGAGCATACTCTTCTTCTACAAATCTTGGTTTAGTAACTAATAGATAACCCAATTGTAGAGCTGTTTCAATATCCTTTGGAGATGCTATACCCAATATACCGTGAGTTAAACCATTGATATATGGAGAAACTGACACATTCTTACCTACCAACATTTTTGTTAGAAGTGATACAGGGAAGTCTGATACACCTGAAGAACTTGAGTACAACATAAAGACATTGCTTTCGAAGTTAACCAACTCTTCTGTTTCCAATTGAGATTCACCACCATCTACAATGATGTTGTAATAAATTCTATCTGCCTCATATTCAGTTGGCAAAGCATAAACTTCAACTCCATTTTCCAATGTCCAGATAGTCTCACCGTATTTGCCACTCTTCTCTTTCTTAACTGGAGAACCTGCAAGAGTAGAAGCATCCATCAACTCAGTGGCAATCTCTTCTGATGCCGGAGCTTCGATTTCAGAAGCCAAAACTTCATCCATAACTTGTACAAAATCTGCCTCAGTTGGGTGAGTAAGACCTTCACGTTCAGGAGCTTCATAAATAAGAACTAAATTTTCCTTAGGATTACCTGTAGCAAGTGTTTGGTTGATTGCCTCAACAGGGATTAATTGAAGATATTGTTGAGCTTGCTCATATTCGTAAACAGGGTCCATATATGGATAACCTGTAAAGAAGCTTTGAATCAATGGACTAACCCATTGTCCATTAGTGCGTGTTGACGCACCATTTGCAGCAGTTTCGTATCTCTTTAGGATATTTGCTTTAGCTCTATCCCACTCTTGTTGAGTGAAACCATATCTTCTTGCCTTCTCATACTCGGTATAAATTGCTTTATATGCAGGGATGGCCTCGCCATCTTTTGAAACAACTTGTAGAATAAAGGCATCACAAGTAGTTGTAAGCATACCTTTACCCGACATACCATAAATAAATGGAGCATCCGGCTGACGAGAAATATCATCTAATCTCTCATTCAACATTGCTGAGATACCATTTTCAATCAAATCTACCATAAATGCTACGCCTAATGTGCGCATCTCTATTGGAAGTGGTTCTGACTTAAAGTAGGCAGCCACAGAAGTATTTGTAGATTCAGGATCAGTGATAATACCTACGATTGGCTCACTATTGCCAGGGATTTTGTGAACATCCTTTGGCTTTGGATTCTCACGTGCAGGAATATCCTTGAAGAGTTCTGTCAATTTAGCCAACATCTGATCAGGATCAATATCACCCACTATTACAACTGCTTGCAAATCAGGACGATACCAAGTTTTATAAAAGTCTTGCAATTCAGAAGCAGGGAATGATTCCAAATTTTCTTTAGTACCAATGATGTTACAACTTTCATATTTAGTACCACCATATAGATACTTCAAAGATTTTTCGTGATTTCTCCACGCAGCATTTCTACGAGTTCTCCACTCCTCAATGATAACTCCTCTCTCTTTATCAATTTCAGCAGGATCGTTTGTTACGAAACCTGAATAATCGTGAATAATAAGAAGTGCTGTATCAACGATTCCCGGACGAGTTGGGATGTCATTCAACATATACATAGTTTGCTCAACACCGGTTGAAGCATTGATGTTATAACCGAATTTAACACCAACACTTTCGAAGTAGTTAAGCATAGTTTTACCAGGAAGGTTCTTTGTTCCATTTAGAGCCATATGCTCAAGGAAGTGAGCCAAACCATCTTGAGCTGGAGTCTCTTGAATAGCACCAACATTTGTCAAAAGGTAGAAGTCTGCTCTATCCTTAGGTTTTTCGTTATGTCTGATATAATATGTAAGTCCGTTCTCCAATTTGCCGAATTTCACATTTTTGTCAGACTCGAGTGGAGCATTGGGATTAATCTGACCAAAGCTCAATGTCACCATTAGAATGGCAACAAAAAAAGTAGCAATTCTCTTCATAACAATAATATTAAAAATTTAAATCATCATAAATCAATTTCTTACCACTCAGGAAGAATTTAAGTACAATACTTCCTTTGTAGAACCCAATTTTGTTTTGTTCTCGATTAAAAGAGGATGTTTCCACCTCTTTCTTCATATTTGAGTAATCTTTATGAGCTCTTAAAACTGCCTTGAATGAATCCATTTTTCCCGTTAGCAAATAGACCATCGCTGATGCCAGGTCGAGGGATTTTCTCATAAAAAGTCGGCTCCATCTGACAGAGTGTGGCAAATTTTTATAGAGCATTAAGAGATTATTTCTATAATTAAGGTAGAGTTTATATGGCGAGTCGTTAGGAAGAGTTCCACCACCTACGTGATAAACGGTAGATGCAGGAACTGCCCAAATTTGGTATCCGAGTAATTTTATTCTCCAACACAAATCAATCTCCTCCATGTGTGCAAAAAATGCATCATCAAATCCTCCCAAATGGTGAAAAATCGATGACCTTACTACCATACAGGCACCTGATGCCCAAAAAACCTGCACCGGCTCATCATATTGACCGGAATCCTTCTCTATATTTGATAGAATTCTACCTCTACAGAATGGATATCCAAATTTATCAATGAAACCGCCACAAGCTCCTGCATATTCAAAGTACTCTCTATTACTTTCAGATAAAATCTTTGGTTGGCAGGCAGCAACCTCCGGATTCTCATCCATAAATGTCAATAGCGGCGAGAGCCAATTGGGAGTGACCTGTACATCTGAATTGATAATCACATAATAATCAGCTTCTATTTGTTTTAGAGCACGATTATACCCACCTGTAAAGCCATAGTTTTGATCAAATTGTAATAATTTCACATTCGGGAAATTTGCCTTAAGCCAAGCTACAGAGCCATCAGTAGAGGCATTATCTGCAACTACAACAAAGGAATTCAAATTCTCACAACTCTCACAAAGTGGTTTCAAATACCTCTTCAGGAACTTCTCTCCATTCCAGTTTAATATTACTATCGCCGTATCGCTCATAACCGACAAATTTATAAAAAAAATGGAGTTGTTGTATATTATATTGAGGTTTTTGCATTGATATGCCTGACATAATAAAAAGAAAAAAGGGTTGGCAAAAACCAACCCTCTCAACTATAAAAATTGTAAAAAATTACTCAGCTACAACCTCAACAGAGAATTCTGCTTTGATGTCGCGATAAATTTTAACAACTGCTTCGTAAGTACCAACCTCTTTGATTACATCATTAGCAAGAGTGATGTTTTTACGATCAACATCGTGACCTAAAGCTACAAGAGCTTCAGCAACCTGAATGTTGTTAACAGAACCGAAAACTTTACCTGTTTCGCTAACTTTAGCTGCAACTTTTACAGTTGTGCCAGCAATTTTAGCTGCAACTGCCTCAGCATCTTGACGAATTTTCGCCTCTTTGTGAGCGCGTTGTCTTAAGTTTTCTTGGTGAACTTTCTTAGCTGAAGGAGTAGCCATAATAGCCATTCCTTGAGGAATAAGATAGTTTGCTCCGTAGCCGTTCTTTACAACTACTATATCATCCTTGTGACCAAGGTTAGCAACGTCTTGTTTCAAAATTACTTCCATGATAAACCTCCTATTTCAATAAATCGGTTACGTAAGGTAGAAGTGCAAGGTGTCTTGCTCTCTTAATTGCTTGAGCTACTTTTCTTTGATATTTCAAAGATGTACCAGTGATGCGACGAGGAAGAATTTTACCTTGTTCGTTCAAGAATTTCTTTAGGAACTCTGCATCTTTGTAGTCAATATATTTAATATGTGCCTTTTTGAAACGGCAATATTTTTTCTTCTTAACATCAACTGTCTGTGGGTTAAGATAACGGATGTCGTTTTGTGCCATAATTATTCCTCCGAAGTTTTAGCAGCTTCCGCTTTTTTCGAACGGCGACGTTCAGCATAAGCGACAGCATCTTTGTCCATAGCAAAAGTTAAGAAACGAATGATTCTCTCATCACGTCTGTATTGAAGCTCAAGTTTATCAACGAAAGAAGGTTCAGCTTTGAACTCGATTAGATGATAAAAACCTGTAGTCTTCTTTTGGATTGGATAAGCCAATTTTCTTAGACCCCAATCCTCTTCATACACGATCTCACCGCCGTTTTCTGCGATTAGATTAGTGTACTTAGCAACCGCTTCCTTCATCTGGCTTTCAGACAAAACGGGAGTTGCAATGAAAACGGTTTCGTACTGTTTTAACATTTTTTATAAGTATTTAATTATTAATAAAGCCCTTCTGGACTCTCCAAAAGGGCTGCAAATATAGTTATTATTTTTTATAATGCAAACTATTTTTTAGGAGCATCTTCAAGAACTGCCTTAACGAAATCCCACCACTTGCCTACTGAATCGATAAGAACTCTCTCGTCAGGTGAGTGAGGAGACATAATTGTAGGGCCACAAGAGATCATATCCCAATGAGCGTAGTTCTTAGCAAGAATACCACACTCTAAACCTGCGTGGATTGCTTTGATTTCAGGATCTGATCCGTATAGTTTCTTGTAGGTCTCTTTCATTGTTGCCAAAATTGGAGACTTCATATTTGGTTGCCATCCTGAATAGCCACCTGTCATTGTTACCTTTGCTCCTGCCAATTCAAAAGCAGCTCTGATTGATTCACTAAGATCCAATTTTGCTGTATCACTTGAACCTCTCAAAAGACATTTAACATAAATTTTTCCATCTTCTGACTTAACAATTGCAAGGTTATTTGATGTTTCAACAAGACCTTCAACTGCAAGACTCATTCTATCAACACCATTAGGACAAGCATAAACTGCTTTAACCATTTTCAAAGCAACTGTGCCTGCCATTGCCTTCTTAGATGATGATGGTTCGATAAAGATTGTAACTTGAGGATCGATTGGTTCCAACTCTTTTTTAACCTCAGCACAAATTTGTTCAACCAAATCTTTAACTGCGATTAAGTTCTCTGCAGGAACTGCAACTTTTGCAACGGCCTCGCGAGGGATTGCATTTCTCAAATTACCACCTTCGATAGATACCAATTTTCCTTTCAAATCTCTCAAAATTGGAAGAAGCACGCGAACCATAACCTTATTAGCATTACCGCGACCTTCGTTAATCTCCATACCAGAGTGACCACCTCTTAGACCTTTTACATTGATTATCAATGTTTTATAAGAAGTTGGAAGCTCCTCTTCCTTGTATTTGAATGTTGCAGTTGCATCCAAACCACCTGCACAACCTACATACAATTCACCCTCAGTTTCAGAGTCAAGGTTTACTAAAATATCACCCTTCAAAATTCCCCCTTTCAAAGCTCTTGCTCCTGTCATACCGGTCTCTTCGTCCACTGTAAATAGAGCTTCAATCGGACCATGAGCGATATCTTTTGATTCCAATACAGCCATAGCCACAGCACAACCCAAGCCATTATCTGCGCCTAAAGTTGTTCCTGTAGCATACACCCAAGATTGACCACCTTGTTCTACAATACGAGGAACGATTGGATCTTTATCCCAATTGTGAACTTTATCATTATTCTTTTGAGGCACCATATCAATATGGGCTTGAAGGATAATTCCCTTTCTATCCTCCATACCTGGAGTTGCCTCTTTGCGTATGATAATATTTCCTATTTCATCTTTGATTGTCTCCAATCCAAGACTCTTTCCATACTGCTCTAAATATTCTACCGCTTTTCCCTCTCTTTTAGAAGGACGAGGAATTTGAGTCAGCGAATAAAAATGTTTCCAAACATTTTGTGGGTTTAACTTAGATAGTGTCATAATATTGAATTATTATTTAGTTAATATTTTTTCTATTGGCAAGGTTTCTGTCTCTCCGAATTGATAAATAGGAATTCTTGTTTGCAATAAGACATCCTTTCCGTCAATGACTTTAGCAGTAGCAATGGCAGGAACTCTATAACTAACAAGTTGTCCCAATTTCTTCTCAAGTTTAGGATCGACACTCTCAATCTCAACAGAGGCCTCTACAACTGGCTCCTTTGTGTCCATAACAAGCTCCAATACTATAGGACGGCCTGACATATTATTTGCAGGTAGAAGTCCTTGATTATCAGAGAGTCTGAATGCAACATAGAACTGCTTTGCAACCTCTGCACTTGGCACAACATCGAAACTCATTTTCTGTGTCGATTTTACCGAAGCACCTATAAACATACTAAGATATTCTGCCTCCAATCTGGTTATCTCGTCGATTGCAGCACCTAATGCTTCTCCTGAAAAAGTAGCATCTGTATCGCCTGTGATAATCTGTTTTCTCTTTTCACGAAGATCAAAGATATTTTCTGCCGCCTCTTGAGCTCTTTGTTCCAAAGTCTTCTCAACCACATGACGCTGTTGAACAGGAATCTGTTCGAAACCTGTCTCAGTTTTTACCCTTTTATAAAGAGTGCTTGTTGCATCTGTCAAATTGCTGTTGACACCTCTTGCTGCAAATAAATCTTCAGTATCGAGTGTAGGAAATCTCCAAGATTCCCTTTTTCCCGTATAATTATCTGATAATACAACTATACCTTGATTTGTCATCTTAAAGAAGGTAGAAGAGACTGCCTTCTTATCAAGAACAATTGAGGCACGTGTACTATAATCTGCTTCAAGATATGGTATAAGTTCGATTGATTTCAAAGAATATGAGACTTCATCACTCTCTCTTGCAGCTATTCCAAGATACTTTTGTGCATATTTTGCGTATGGTCCGGCTGTGAAAACTTCACACTCCGCCTCTACTATCAAATTAATAGAAGTTCTTGGTAATGAATACATTACAGTCCCTTGCGGTAGTACATCTTGACTAAAATCTTCGCTCTGAGCAAATGAATTTACCGAAAATATCATCAGAGCCAATAGTAGTGTTATCTTTTTCATAAACAATATCTTAATTTATATCAGTCGGTTTGTGTTTCCAACGCTTATGGCTCCACAACCAGTTTGATTTATTAGCAATAATATCTCTTTCCAAAAGGCGAATATACTCATTTATTATTAAGTTTCCATCCACTTTTGATGCATCTTCGCAAATTAAATCATATTTTACAACATATTTTCCGCGTCCTACTCGATTAGTGTACATATATACAACAGGCATTCCAAACTTCCTGGCAATCGCCTCTCCCCCATTCACCCACAATGTAGGCTGATTCAAGAAAATAGATTGAACTTTGGCTGTAGGTGGAGGGCACTGGTCGGAATTGAAAAAATAGAGCCAATCTTCTCCTTTATGTTTGATTACAAACCTGAGCATTTGACTTGAAGGGACAATTCCACCCTCTCCCTTTTTATGAGAAAGTCTGATCATTTTGAAGAGTTTCTCAGAGAGTTTATTTCTCATTGGGTGATATGCAAAAACGCCTTGATCAACTGTAAAACTTGGCGGCTCCTCACTAAAACTACAAATTCCCGCAAGTAGCTCCCAATTTCCCGAATGGCTTAAGAAAACTACAACGCCTTTATGTTTATCAAACTCTCTGTTCAACAATTCGGGATTCTCAACTCTGAACATACCTATTTTTCTCATATAGGTTGTGGTGCGTGTCAATCCCCAAATTGTTTCACAAATCACATCACACATAAATGTATAATACTTCTTTGCGATTCTATCTATCTCACTATCAGTTAGTTCCGGAAATGAATTTCTAAGATTCGTATTAACAACATCTACTCTGTATTTGAAAACTTTTCTCATCAGAAAAGCCATAACCGAGGCAAAAAGATGATGCACACATAGTGGCAGAAGCGACACCAGATAGAGTGGCAACATTATTATCCAACAGAGAATTGTTAACATTTTTAATATTTTTTATAAACAAAGTTACCAAAAGTTTGCCAAATTAGCAGTATTGTATCACTTTTTTAGTATCTTTGTTTGATTTAATGGATTATTGAACATTTTTATTTATTAACTATAAAAAATTAATTTATGTTTAAAAATCACCCGAAAGGTCTGCTGGCTGCTGCGTTGAGTAATATGGGCGAACGCTTTGGTTACTACATTATGAACGCGGTGCTGGTATTGTTCCTATGTTCAAAATTTGGTTTACCGGAAGGTCAAAGTACAACAATCTATTCTGTATTTTATGCAGGTATCTACATCCTAAGTTTGGTTGGTGGTCTAATTGCTGACCGCTCTCAAAACTATAAGGCCACTATCAAAACCGGTCTTATCATTATGGCTTGTGGTTACATCCTTCTTTCTATTCCAATTCTTTCTACTGCCGAGAATATCGGTTGGCTTCTTCCATTGACTTGCGCTGCATTGTTCCTTATTGCATTTGGTAATGGTCTTTTCAAAGGTAACTTACAAGCAATTGTTGGTCAAATGTATGATGACCTTGAAACAGAAGCTGCGAAAAATGGACCTGAAGCACTTAAAGCTGCTAAAGATAAGAGAGACTCTGGTTTCCAAATTTTCTATGTATTTATCAATATTGGTGGCCTAATCGCTCCATTCGTTGCTCCACTTCTTCGTGAATGGTGGTTGAGCACAAATGGTTTGGTTTACAACGCACAACTTCCTGCTCTTTGTCACGAATTCTTAGCGAATAGTGGTGCAATGGCTGCTGAAGCAATGAACAACTTGACTGTATTGATGACACAAGTTGGTGGCAATGTTGCTGATTTGGCTAATGAGTGTCAACGTTATCTTCAAATTTTCAACGAAGGTATCCACTATTCATTCATTGCATCTGTTGCTGCTATGCTTATCTCATTGGTTATTTTCTTTGCATCACAAAGAATGTTCCCTAACCCTGCTAAGAAAGAGGCAGTTAAGAGTATTGATTATACCCCTGAAGAGAAAGCAGCCGCTGCTAAAGAGATCAAACAACGTATGTATGCTCTATTTGCAGTGCTTGGTATCGTGATTTTCTTCTGGTTCTCGTTCCACCAAAATGGTACATCTTTGTCTCTATTTGCACGTGACTTCGTAGATTCATCAGCTGTAGCTCCTGAAATTTGGCAAGCAATCAACCCATTCTTCGTAATCGTTCTTACACCTGTGATTATGTGGTTGTTTGGCTCATTTGCACGCAGAGGTAAAGCAATTTCAACTCCTAGAAAGATTGCTATTGGTATGTTTATCGCAGGTCTTGCTTACTTGCTACTTGCAATCTTCTCATCTATCCAAGGTTATCCTTCAGCAAATGACTTCAAGGTACTTCCTGTAGATGCTCAAGGTGCTGCAAAAGCTCATTGGTGGATTCTAATCGCTGTTTACTTCTTCTTAACAGTTGCAGAGTTGTTTATCTCTCCACTTGGTCTATCATTCGTATCAAAAGTTGCTCCTAAGAGCATGCTTGGTCTATGTCAAGGTCTTTGGTTAGGTGCTACCGCTATCGGTAACCTACTTCTTCCTCTTGGACCACTTATGTACAATGCTTGGCCAATCTGGCAATGCTGGACAGTCTTCCTTGTTGTATGTCTAATCTCAATGGGAGGTATGTTGGCAATGGTTAAATGGTTAGAGAAAGTAACTAAATAGGACTTCACATTTAACGATATATACCAAAGGGTAGTTCCGTAATGGACTGCCCTTTTTTATTGAGTGTTATCTTTGTAGTACGTCATTGCCGGGCGAAGTCATCCTTCACGTCATTGCTGGGCGAAGCCCGGCAATCTATATCCCTCAGAGCACAATCGTACTCCCTGCACTGAAGAACTCCACGCCACTTAACTTCTGCGAAAGCAACTCCTTAGCAGAATCACTGGTGCAGTGGCCGGTAATAATCCGAATATTAGGAAATAAATTATTCAATTCCGACACTAATAATTCAACCTCTTGATCCAATTGTGGCGAATCAATTAGATGTAAACCACCTACAAATGCATACACTCTCTTTTCTCCGGTAAAATCAACAGCAGACTTTATAATATTTATTACCCCGCAATGTGAGCAAGATGAGACAATTACAAGACCTTTATCTGTAAGAAAAATGAGAGATTGTTCATGTTTGAAATCATCAGGGATAAGGTGTAGAGGATCGGCATCCAAGTAGGATACAACCTCAGATGATGGCTCTTTCATAAGGTATATATTACCGTATGGAGTTGGCGATGTGGTATATTTATTTGCAACAATTGCTATTTGAGAAGAGATCCATCGCCCCTCACAATTATCACTAAAGCACTGATTATCAATCAATAAGAAATTATCTTTGTACTTATTCAGGAGAGAATGATCTGTACTCATTGCCCTCATATATCCTCTGCGACCTGAAAAGTAAAATTCTTCAAAAATGTTCTTTGATGTAATAATCTTTTTGTCCGGATATCTCTCCAGGAAGTCCCTTAATCCACCTGTGTGGTCTGAATGTCCATGAGAAATAAAGGCATAATCAACCCTACTTAAATCGATTCCCATCTGTTGAGCATTGCGCAAAAAAGCACCTGATGCTCCCATATCGCACAAGAGAAGCGCATCTTCTGTCTCAACAAACAAAGAGAGACCATGTTCGCTCTCCAAGTCATTGAAAGACTGATTATCAATCAATATCTTAATCGGTAACTCTCTCACCTGAAAACTCCCAAAAATTCTTCAAAATTTGATACATTTTATCTCTACAAAGATAATATCAAAAAGAGAAAAGTCGTAAATTTGCAAGGATACATTAGTTTGAATTATATTTAATAAAATCGATATGAAATTCAGAAGACTTAAATTCTCCGTTCTATTTATGATTGCACTCTTTGCAATCTCCTGTACCGAACAAGAAAAGGACGCTAAGTATGTTTTTTACTTTATTGGCGATGGTATGGGATTCTCTCACGTAGCATTAACAGAGGCATATCTGGCTGCTAGTGAAGATAAAATTGGTTCACTACCATTAGGTTTTTCACAATTCCCAACTATGGGTATGGTTGCTACACATTCTGCAAATAGAAATACCACTTGTTCTTCAGCAGCAGGTACAGCCCTTGCTACAGGTACAAAGACCAAAAATGGAATGCTTGGTATGGATGCTGACACTGTTGCATTGAAATCTATCGCATACAAAGCACACGAAGCAGGTTATAAAGTGGGTATTATGAGCTCTGCAACCATAGATCACGCCACTCCTGCATCTTTCTATGCAAATGCTGCAAGCCGTTCTGATTATTTCAACATCTCTATTCAATTGACAGAGAGCGACTTTGAATTCTTTGGCGGTGGTGGATTCCATGCAGGAAGCAAGGATAAGGCCAAAGCTGACTCTATTTTCAAAAGTGCCGCTACAAATAAATACACCATTGTAAATGGAGTAGATGAGTATAATAGCAAAAAGGATGAAGCCGAAAAGATGATTCTTCTTCAAGAAAAAAGTCAGGAGATGGGCTCGATTCCATACTATCTTCAATCTGAAGAGGGAGGTTTACGCCTGGTTGATGTAGTAGAAGCTGCTGTTGATTTCCTTGAAAATGAGGATGGATTCTTCATTATGGCTGAGGCAGGTACGGTAGATTGGGCAGCACACTCAAATGATGTTGCAAATACTGTTTATGAAATGTTAGAACTCGATAAAGCAGTTGCTGTAGCTTACGAATTTTATCTACGCCATCCCGACGAGACTCTTATTATCGTTACTGCAGATCACGAGACAGGTGGTGTTGCTTTAGGTGGAAGCAGCAATACAAAATATAATTTGAAGATTGTTCACGACTATATCAATCAAAAGAGGTCTAAAGATGTTGAGACAAATGTCGATAACTATATGTCAGGAGAGATTCCTATTGACGAACTATCTTCAAAGGCAAATGTAGGTTGGGCAACAACAAGTCACACTGCAACTCATGTCCCAATCTTTGCAATTGGAGCAGGTCATCAAAACTTCTCTGGCAGAATGGATAATACAGATGTTCCAAAGAGAGTTTGCGATGCAATGGGTATTGATTTTTAACAATAATTAAATAGTATGAAAAGAGGGTTATTACTTATTCTAAGCGTTATTGTTTCGCTAAACATTTCTGCCCAAGATGCACCAAAAAGAGAATTCCGAGGAGGTTGGTTGCATATTGTTGGCAATAATAGAATTAAAGATATGAGTCGTGATGAGGTACAAAATTGGTTTACTCAGGCACTTGACTCTATGCAAGTGAATGGTTGTAATGCTGTTATATTCCAAGTTCGCCCTTGTGCAGATGCTTTCTACAAATCAGATGTAGAACCTTGGAGTAGATATCTATCAGGCATACAGGGTGTTGCACCAAAAGAAGAGTGGGATCCACTTCAGTTTATGGTAGAAGAGAGCCATAAGAGAGGTATGGAAATTCACGCCTGGTGCAATCCTTATAGAGTGACATTGACAGAGGAAGATGAATTGTGCGAAAGCCACGTTTATCATAAACATCCCGAAATTTTTGTCAAATATGGCAAACAATTATACTTCAATCCTGCAGAGCCACTTTCTCGTGAATTGACAATTAAGGCCATTGCAGATATTGTGAACAGATATGATATCGAAGCTGTTCACTTTGACGACTACTTTTATCCGTATCCTATTAAGGATCAGGTATTTAACGATAGTTTAGCATTTGAAAAATATGCAACAGAACAGGGATTTACAGTTGATAATCCAGAGCAAAAAGATAGTATTGTCGGCGATTGGAGAAGATACAATGTTGAATTACTTATCAAAGAGTTGAATGATACGATTAAGGAGATTAAACCTTGGGTAAGATTTGGTATCAGTCCTTTCGGTATTCACAGAAACAAAAGAAATGCACCTGATGGTAGCGAAACAAATGGTCTTTCGAACTATGACGAACTATTTGCCGATGTACCTCGTTGGGCTGAGTTAGGAATTATTGACTATGTTGTCCCTCAACTCTATTGGGAAATCGGTCACAGAGCTGCTTGTTATGATGTTTTAATACATTGGTGGAATGACTATATGAAACGTGGCCATCTCTATATCGGTCAAAGTATGAGCAGTTTCAGAAAGCCGGACTTAAAGGATAGTACCAAGAATCAGACTGAAGAGAAGATGCGTCTTGTAAGAGAATTACCTAATGTCGATGGAAATGTTTGGTGGCCTGCCTGGTCGTTTTTACAAAATGTTTCAAATCTTCAAACAGATCTGAAAGAGAATTATCAAAAGTACCACGCACTTGTCCCTGTTTACGAAGAACTTGATAATCAAGCCCCTACAGCTGCTATTGACTTCAAATCCAATGGAGCCGTCTTAACTTGGGAACAAAAGGAGACTGATCAAGCAGATCCTATGCAAAAGGCGCTATTCTATGGTGTATATTGCTTCCCTAAAGGTACTGATGTGGATATCAACAATCCGGCATATTTGGTAAAGAGGACTCAAGAAACTCAATTTGATGCACTTACAGAGAATCCTAACCACAAATCGGGATCAAAATATGTAGTAACTGTTATTGACAGATGTTGGAATGAAAGTGAGCCGACAGAGGCGATTACACTCAAATACACAGACCATTATTATAAGCGCCACGCCCAATTTGAATCAGAGGAGGAGATCTCTTCTGAAGATATTGTAATGCTTGGAGATAGTCTTACAGAGGGTGGAAAGTGGGATGAATACTTCTCTGCTCAGCTACCAGAGGGTTGTCGAATTATCAATAGAGGTATCGTTGGAGATGATGCTCCCGGCATCTATGATAGATTGGATCAAATTTTACCATATCACCCACGAAAAATATTTTTTCTTTGCGGCATCAACGATATCAGCCACAATTTGAGTACAGAACAAATTCTCTCTGATATTGAGAAAGTTGTTAGCAGAATACGCACAGAATCTCCTGATAGCAAACTATACATTCAATCTCTTCTTCCATACAATCAAGAGAAATCAATCTATAAATCTCTGAATGGCAAGTTTGAACAAGTTGGAGAGGTAAACAAAGGTCTAAAGAAGATGGCGAAAAAATATGATGCAAAATTTATTGACCATCATAAAAAATTTACAGACAAAAAGAGTAAAGAACTTCGTCCTGACCTGACTCGCGATGGTCTTCACATCAACAAGGATGGCTATGCAATTTGGGCAAAAGCAATTTCCAAATATGTTAAATAAGAGGTAGAATAATAGAATAAAAAGGTCACACCCGCAAATTCACGAGTGTGACCTTTTTCTTTATAATTATTGAATACTAAATGATTGTATTCACCTGAGTCAAAACCTTATCTCTAAGCATATCCGATTCAGAAGCAATCTTATCTGCCTTGGTCAATATCTCCTCTGCAATAGTGCGATCTTTGATGCCGGAAGCATTAATTTTAACATTCAAAAATGCTCCTTGAACTGCACTCCAAAGGGCTAAAGCACCAACTCCTGCGTCTGAAACTGAATTTGGATTTCCCTTACATGCCATTTCATAGACCAATTCAAAGCCACTTATTGCAACTTCCATTGTCTGTAACGGAACTTGTGTAGCATAAATTGTAGCAGCTTGAAGGGCCTCTGTGCGTGCTTTTTTCTCGGTCTCACTCTCTTTTGGCATACCGAGAGCATCCATAATCTTATTGAAGGCAGCGGTATCTTCATCTACAAGATACAACATCTTCTCCATTAAGATTTGTCCCCTCTCTGCCCAAACTGAAAACTCATTCCAGCGAGCATCCCAGCCGGGTTTATGAGAAGAGAGGTTGGCCACCATTGTACCCAAAGCGGCTCCCAACGCTCCCATATAAGCAGAGATTGAGCCACCACCCGGTGCCGGAGATTCACTTGCAGTCTCACGTGCAAAGCCCTCACAACTCATTTTAACAAGTTTGGCAGCAGAATCATCCTCCATTAAATACTCTATCACCTTCTCTTTTGGGTTAAATGGTTTCAAGTCATCAAGTCCCATAGATTTAACGGCAATTTTAATGATTTCGCTCTCTGAAATTCCCAAACTTCTTTGCTGTTTAGTCAAATAGTATTTACCGGCATCTATCAAGACCTTCTTAGGAATCAAGCCAACAATTTCTGCTCCCGTAACACGAATACCACGAGCTTGCGCCTTAGCACAAACCTCGTCAAAAGCAATGTGGACAGGTGTAACAGAGATATCGGTAACATTCATCGAGACCTGAGCAATTCCATACTCTTCTATATACCATCCGATTGCCTTACAAGCCTTCAGAGTCCCTTTTACCCAAACATCTTCTCCATTCTCATCTTTAACAACCTTTCCTGTGATAGGATTACCTTCACGAAGCTTACGACCCTTTTCGCGCACATCAAAGGCAATAGCATTAGCTCTGCGTGTAGATGTCGTATTAAGATTGTAATTGATTGCAACCAGAAAGTCACGCGCACCAATTGCGCTGCAACCACTCTTTGCAACACTCTCTGAGAATTCTGCAGGGCCAAAGTCCGGTTTCCATTCTGGAAGGGTAAACTTCTTTGCAAGTCCCTCATACTCACCACTTCTACATTCAGCCAAATTGACTCTTTGTGGAGTAAAAGCTGCCTTTTCATAACAGTAAACAGGTATTTCCAACTCCTCTCCAACTCTTTTTGCCAAACCTCTGGCATACTCGGCACACTCCTCCATAGTAACACCTGCTATAGGTATCAAAGGACAAACATCAGTTGCTCCCATACGAGGATGTTCACCGTGATGATGACGCATATCAATCACCTCAGCTGCCTTTTTTATAGCTCTGAAAGCTGCCTCAACAACTGCTTCGGGATTACCGACAAAAGTTACAACTGTTCTGTTTGTAGCAGCACCCGGATCGACATTCAAAAGTTTAACACCTTCTATTTCAACTATTTGTGATGTTATTTGATCAATAACATCCATATTGCGTCCCTCGCTGAAGTTTGGAACACACTCAATAATTCTTTGATTCATAATTATCTGTCAAGTAATATAATGTCCGATTCAATTCCCTTTTTCAACTCCTCGATATCAAGGGTAAAGTAGTGATAAGGATAGAGATATTTTGGTTTAATTTGATTTGCACACGCTACAAACTCCTCATCAGTCATTGTATAAGGTAGATTCTTAGGTATAAATGCAATATCAATATCTTTAATTTCCGACATTTCAGGAATTGGCTCTGTATCTCCGGCTAAATAAATTCTAAATCCTTGAATATCAACAATATAACCATTCCCAACGCCCTTTGGATGGAAATGATTTCCCTCTTCATTTCTTCTATTGATATTGTAAGAAGGAACAGCTATTACATCTATCCAATTCCAAGAGATGCTATCTCCATTATTCAAAACTATATATCTCTTATCAATTTTTCCAACATTTGGACCAACAACAAATATTGAATCATCTTTCTCAATAGGAGCTATTGCATTGATGTCATAATGGTCATAATGGTTGTGAGTAATTAGAATAAGGTCAGCTTTCGGCTTTCCTTCAAAGCTACACACCTCTGAATAGGGATCAAGGTAGATATTCTTGCCATTTACTTGAAACAGCAATGATGCGTGGCCAAAAACCTCAATTTTCAGCTCGCCAAGGGGTGTTTTGTAACTATCCATAAATATTTCCTTTTAAAATTGTTTTTTCTACTAATGGTGTTGAGAATGAGTATGGTATAAACTCATAAGTCGGAATAGGTTTGGTGATGATAAGATTGGCATCTTTCCCTTTTGTAATAGAGCCCAATCTATCTGCCACACCCATAGCGTATGCTCCATTGATTGTTGCAGCATTGATAACCTCCTCCGGCTTCATATTCAAATAGAGACAAGAGAGTGCCATCATAAATTTCATATCTCCACTCGGTGATGAGCCGGGATTGTAGTTTGTTGCAATAGCAACTGCCACATTACTATCAATCATCTTCCTGACATCGGGATAATCCATTTTCAGGAAAAATGTCGAGCCGGGGAGCATCGTAGCAATGGTCTCAGACTCTCCTAACAACTTGTAATGAGATTCATCTGTAAACTCCAAATGACAAACCGATGATGCACCCAATTTGACTCCCAACTCAACGCCACCCGATTTACTCATTTGATTGGCGTGAATTGTTGGTATCATTCCTGCCTCCATACCGGCTCGGAGAATTCTTTCACTATCCTCAACAGAGAAGAATCCATTTTCACAAAATACATCTATATAATCTGCCAGACCCTCATGCTTAATTGCAGGAATCATTTCATTGATGATTTCATCGACATATTTAGACTTGTTTTCCAAATACCTTCTCGGATATGCGTGGGCACCTAAAAATGTAGTACGAATTGTAAGATCGCTACTCTCCCCTATCCTACGAGCCACACGAAGCATCTTCACCTCATCTTCCACACTTAATCCATAACCGCTCTTTATTTCAATTGCTCCTGTGCCGAACTTTATCATCTCATCGACACGTACCATTGCCTGGCGATAAAGATCATCTTCAGATGTATTATGAAGCAAATCTGCCGAATTTAGAATTCCTCCACCTCTGGCAGCAATCTCCTGATATGAAAGGCCTCGGATTTTATCCATATACTCCATTTCACGACTACCGGAATATACTATATGAGTATGAGAATCACAATAGGCCGGCATCACCATTCTACCCTCGGCATCAATCTCTATAACATATTCATTATCAGCCAATAACGAGATTTTGTCCATCTCGCCATAATCCTTGATAATACCATTATCAATATAGAGATAAGCATTCTCGATGGTATTTAATTCAGAGAGAGAATGACCCCTCAATGGAGCCAAATTTCCCTCTTGAACACCCAAGAGCCGCTTAATATTTTTAATTAAAATAGCCATTTTAGAAGCTTTGGTTTCTCAAAAATTCTATTGAATTGGCAATATGAGTGTACATCACTTGGTCCTCTTCTATGAATGGCACAATCTTACGATAATTTGCCACAAACTCTTCCAAAATAGGAGAGCTTTTAGCCGGACGACGAAATTCTATTGCCTGTGCTGCATTCATCAACTCAATTGCCAAAACCTTTTCCACATTCTTCACAACCCTTATCGCCTTTGTAGCTCCATTGGCACCCATACTCACATGATCCTCCTGACCTTGTGATGAATCTATTGTATCCACGCAGGATGGAGTTGCCAACTGTTTATTCTGACTGACAATAGACGCTGCAGCATACTGAGGAATCATAAATCCCGAATTGAGACCTGAGTGAGCCACTAAGAATGATGGCAATTCCCTCTTTCCTGATATGAGTTGATAGGTCCTTCTCTCTGAAATACTTCCTAATTCAGCCATAGCAATAGAGAGGAAGTCCAAAGCCAACGCCAATGGCTGACCGTGAAAGTTTCCGGCAGATACAATCAAATCTTCGTCCGGGATAACTGTAGGATTATCTGTAGCAGAATTCAACTCAGTCAAGAAGACCGATGAAACATATTCAAAAGCATCTTTTGATGCCCCATGTACCTGTGGGATACATCTGAATGAATATGGGTCCTGAACGTGAGTTTTATCTCTTGTAATTATCTCACTACCAGAGAGATACTCTCTGATTGCTTTAGCAGTGGCAAGTTGTCCCTTATGCGGTCTTACACGATGTACTCCCTCTGTAAATGGCTCAATTCTACCATCATAAGCATCTATCGAAAGAGCTGCTATTTTATCGGCAAGTTTTACCAATCTTTCGGAATTGTGAATTGCCCAAATTGCGTGTGCCAACATAAACTGAGTACCATTTAGCAGTGCCAAACCCTCTTTCGATGCAAGCACCAATGGCTCCCATCCAAATCTCTTGTTTATCTCCTCTGCAGGATACTTTTTACCCTCAAAGTTAACCTCTCCCAAACCGAGTAATGGCAGACACATATTTGCAAGAGGAGCTAAGTCTCCGGAAGCACCAAGAGAGCCCTGATCGTAAACAACAGGATATACACCATTGTTGAACATATCAACAAGACGCTCTACTGTCTGAACCTGGACTCCCGAATAACCATAGGCAAGAGATTTGACCTTCAATGCCATCATCAATCTAACTATCTGAATATCAACCTCTTCTCCAACACCACAAGCGTGGGACATAACCAGATTCTTCTGTAATTGACTTAAATTATCTTTATCAACCGAGACATTACACAAAGAGCCAAACCCTGTTGTAACGCCATATATCGGCTTGGTTTGACTCTTCATTTTATTATCTAAATACTCTCTGCAATGAGAAATTCTATGTTTTGCATCATCGCCCAGATGCAATTTACAATGGCTATCAAAAAGAAGAGCCACATCAGACAATGTATGATATTTTTGGTCTATGTTAAATGTTACCATAATCTAAATATTGATTTATTCAAAGATAAAAAGATTTTAGAGAAGTACAAAAATAAAGAGAGTGCATCCTCTCCCTTGATGCACTCTCTTTTTCACTTAACCTAAAAATCTAACCTATGAAAAAACTATCTGCTTTATTAAATTGCAATTGCTGTGCCAAAAACAGACGATTTCAAAAAAATTAGATAATTTCTGTTAAAATTTCTTCAACACTTCTCTTTGGAACATAGTGAACTGCTTGATTATCACGCCAATAGCAATGGTCGTTGTTTTTAATATCAGTTACTACAATTTTCTCTTTCGGAACTCCAAGTGCTATTACATTTATAATTTTCAGGTGTTTCGGTAATTGAAGAATCTCTGTAAGCAACTCTCTTTTTACTGCCGCAATCAGACAGCCGCCATAACCCAAAGAGGTGGCTTGCAGCAAAATGCTCTGAGCCGTAATGCCATGATCGCAATTATATCCTGCACTCACTTCCGTATCGTGCAGCTGAATTATATAGGCAGACGGGCGTTCTCCCTCTTCCGGACCAGCCCAATCCTGCAAATAACCTGCCCATGCAAGAGTTGGGAAAACCTTAGCACAGAACTCTGAAGATGAACAGATTATATATTTCAGCGGTTGCAAATTCCTTGCAGATGGAGAGAAACGGGCTGCTTCTATCATAGAAAGCAACTCCTCTTGAGGAATTGCCTTCTCTTGATAAAAACGCCTGTAACTACGGCTACGTTTAATAATATCTAAAATACCTAAATTACTCATTTTCAATTACTTAACTGTATCCTCAACAGCAGGTGCAGACTCTGCAATCACTGGCAAAACAGATATAATCTTAATATCGCGTGTTGGTCTGTCTCTACCATCTGTAGGAATTGCTGCAATCTTATCAATAATATCCAAACCCTCTATTGCCTCACCAAATACAGTATATTGACCATCTAGTTGAGCGCAAGTTTCAGGATTTTGAACGATGTAAAATTGTGAACCTGAAGACTCTTTCAGAGGATTAGCTGCATCACCTCTTCTTGCAGCAGCCAATGCTCCCTTAATATGTTTGTGCTCTTGAACAAATTCAGCAGGAATTGTATAACCAGGACCACCTGTGCCATATTGTGCTGCCTTTTCAGGATCCTTTGTCAATGGGTCACCTGCCTGAATCATAAAACCATTGATAACTCTGTGGAATAGAATTCCATCAAAGAATTTTTCAGAAGCCAATTTTATAAAGTTATCTCTATGAAGGGGAGTGCCGGCATAGAGTTTAATTGTAATTGTACCTTGAGTGGTAACAATTTTGAAAATAGGTTCATCTTGAAGTTGTGTTGGATCAAAAGCCAATGCTGCCTCCTCGTTTGAATTAGAACTTTTACATCCTGTGAAAAGTAATGCCATAACAATCAGTAAATTAATTAGTTTCGTAAATTTCATAATAATTCTCCTTATAAAGATTCTTAATAATAAGCAAATTTAACACTATTTTTTGTAAGTTTGCTTGTTAATCAGATGATATTATGGCAAACCCACTAAAACAACTCGCAGGAGAAACCGCTATTTATGGTTTAAGCACCATTCTTGCAAGGGTAATCAACTTTCTACTTGTACCTCTTTACACAAGAGTTTTGACACAATCTGAATATGGAGTTGCTACTGAATTCCTTGCATACATTGCAATTCTGCAAGTTGTCCTGGTTTTGGGTTTGGAGACAGGATGTTTCCGTTTTGCCTCAAAAGATGGCATAAACAAATCCGGCATCTTCTCAAGTGCCTTTGCAACAACATCCCTTCTCTCCGGGCTGTTCTTTGTTTTAATGATATTATTTGCCGACCCTATATCATCTGCAATGGGTTATGCAGGATATTCCAACTGTATAATATATGTTGGCGGCATCCTTTTTATGGATTGCAGCACGAGTATCATCTTTGCAAAACTCAGATTTGAGCATAAAGCATTAAAGTTTGCTGTAATTAAAACCATCAAAATTCTGACAGAGACCTGCGGAAACCTATTCCTTTTCCTTGTACTTCCAAAGTATCTGGCAAACAATCCTAACTCATTCATTACCAGCTTTATAAGCTCTACACCGGATTTCTCATACGTGATATTTGCAATCTTTGTAAGCTGTATAGTTTGCGTCATCCTCCTTCTTCCTGAAATCCTGAGGTTGAAATTCTCAATGGATATTAAGTTATTGAAAAAACTTCTGGCATACTCTTTACCACTTATGATTGCCGGACTTCCAGGTATTTTCAACGACTTTATTGACAGAATCTTAATGAGATTTCTATGCGAAGAATCTATCTGGAGAGCAGATTTAGGTGTCTATCAGGCAGGTGTAAAAATTGCTGTGATAATGTCTCTCTTTGTGCAGATGTTCAGATATGCTGCTGAGCCATTCTTCTTCCAGAGACAAAAAGAGAAGGAGAGCAAGTTGATTTATGCTGAGGTGATGAACTATTTTGTGGGCTTCTGTATGCTTGTGTTTCTTGGTGTTGTCTTGTACATCGACCTCATCGGCCTATTCCTCGGCAGGGATTTCAGAGTGGGATTGTCTATTGCTCCTATTATGCTCTTTGCCTACATGATACTCGGAATGTTGTTCAATGTAGATATGTGGTATAAGTTGGCCGGAAAGACCTCTTATGCCATCTACATAACCATTTCGGGACTAATAGTTACAGTTATTCTCAATATAATTTTTATGCCGAAATTCTCATATCACGCTGCTGCTTGGGCACACCTTGCCAGTTACCTTGTTATGCTGATAACAAGTTTGATTATGGGAAGAAAGCACTATCCAATTGATTATAATTGGAAAAAAATAATCACACTGATTACTATTGGATTGGCCATTTTTGGTGCAAGTACCCTGTTTGGTGAGATGCAACTTGGTGTAAAACTTGGCCTCCACACACTATTAATTCTTCTATATCTGATAATATGGATTGGAATTGAGAGAAAGAATATTAAGAAACTTATAAAAACTTAAAGATATGACTCTAAAGGTAAAAATTGTAAACAAATCAAACTACGACCTTCCAAAGTATGCTACAGAATACTCTGCCGGAATGGATTTGAAGGCAAATATTGAGAATGAAATAGTATTGGGCTCTCTTGAAAGAGTTGTAGTACCTACAGGCCTGTTTATTGAGTTGCCACAAGGTTATGAGGCACAAATAAGACCTCGCAGTGGATTGGCAGCGAAGTTTGGAATCTCAATTCCCAACAGTCCCGGAACAATCGATGCAGATTATAGAGGTGAAATTGGAGTTATTCTTGTAAATTTATCAAAAGAGCCATTTGTAATCAAACCGGGAGAGAGAGTTGCTCAAATGGTAGTGGCTAAACACGAAACTGTTGAGTGGGAGAGCGTTGAGGTATTGGAAGAGAGCAAACGTGGCACAGGTGGATTTGGCTCGACAGGCACAAAATAGTTGGATATGGAAGAACTTTACAGAGCTTATTTGGAATCTACAGGCATCTCAACAGATAGTCGTGATATCAAAGAGGGATCAATCTTCTTTGCATTGAAAGGAGATAATTTTGATGGTAATGACTTTGCCGTTAAAGCAATAGAGAGTGGTGCAAAATATGCAGTAGTAGATAGAGAAGATTTGGCGGGAGAAAAGGGAATTATTGTAGTTAAAGATACACTTAACACTCTTCAATCTCTGGCAAGACATCATCGTTCTCAATTCAACATCCCCGTAATAGGGCTAACAGGCACGAATGGGAAAACCACTACTAAGGAACTGATATCCAGCGTTTTAAGCAAGAAATACTCTACGCTTTCGACCACCGGTAATCTAAACAACCATATCGGCGTACCATTAACTCTGTTAAGACTGAATAAAGGACACGAGATAGCCGTTATCGAAATGGGGGCGAGTAATCCGGGAGAAATAGAGAGCAGTACAAAAATAGCTCTTCCAACTTTTGGTCTTATCACAAATGTTGGCAAAGCACACCTTCTTGGATTTGGATCATTTGATGGTGTAAAAAAGACCAAAGGCGAACTTTACGATTATCTGCAACGAACTGCAGATTACGCATTTGTAAATGTCGATAATCCTATTTTGGTCGAAATGGCATTCCAAAGGCCTGATCTAAAAATTATCCCTTATGGTGTGGATTTTTCACAGACAAAAGTATTGCAGTCAGATGAAAATAATCCATTCCTACGTATAGAACTGAATAATGGCAAAGTAATTAACAGTAATCTAATTGGTGCTTACAATGCCGATAATATTATGGCCGCTCTAAGAGTCGGAGAACACTTTGGAGTGGCTCAGGATGATGCAATTCAGGCAATAGAGGAGTACATACCGACAAATAATCGCTCTCAACTCAAGAAAATTGGCAATACAACCTACATTATTGATGCTTACAACGCCAATCCTACAAGCATGAGGGCTTCACTTACCAATTTTGCCAATAGTAGCTTTAAGAACAAAGTGGTGATTCTTGGAGATATGCTGGAACTTGGAGAATTCTCTGTCGATGAACATAAAAAGATTGTTGAACTTGTCAATTCTTACAATTTTTCATCGGTATATTATGTTGGAAAAGAGTTCGAAAAGGCAGGCGCAACTCCGATATTTGACTCATCAGACAAACTTGCAGAACATCTTTTGTCAGTAGATTTAAGCGAGAAGAGCATACTAGTAAAGGGCTCTCGAGGCATTAGACTGGAAAAAGTATTGCCTAAAGGTTAAAGGATAAAGATTATTGAGTTGATTGCAAGCAAGTAAACGAGATGACTATATGAAAGTATCACATAGTCATCTCTCTCATATTGTTGTATAAAACCTCCTAGAACACCCAGCCAATATTCAAGCTGAGATCATTCGGCATATAAGAATTACTATTGATAAAGCATCCTAAATCAAGACTCAATTTTAGGTGTTTGCCCATCTCAAGACCAACACGTGGCTCTATTACACAATTATAAGATTTAACAGAATTTGCATTGTAATAACTGCCACCTATACCTACACCTACAAACGGACGATATTTTCCATCTGATATAAAACGATAATCTGATGTAGCAAGCAACCTTATGTTGTGAGTATGATACACAGGTGTTATTTGCGAACCTGAAATCTGTTCAGGTGCATATTTATAGAGTATTTTTGCTCCCACAGAGAACTTATCATTAAAATTGTATTGAGCAGCACCATATACCTTTGGCTGCAATAGCAGAGTTTGGGTAGTATTTGAGGATTTAAGCGATGAGTATGGTAAATGGATACCCAAACCTGCCTCATATCTGAATCTGCTTCTCTTAACAGAAGGTATCTGTTGGATTGATTCCTGAACCAAAGCTTCTGTACGGCTCGGAGTATTATCCATCTCTCTCACCGGAGTAGAAACAACTATCGTATCTGCCTTATTTTCAACTACTTGTTCTACATCCTCTACACTAATGTCATCTATTTCATCAACAATTGTATCATCTGCAATCCTCTGCACCAGAGAATCACTTATTACTGTATTTATAGTGTCTGTTACGATCCTCTTATCAAGTACCAGTAACGAATCCTTTATTAACTCTATTGTAGTAGTGGTATCAAGAGTAATTATTGGATCTGAAGGAGGAAGTGGGATAGAATCTACCACTGCTATTGAGTCTGACTCATTTGTATGCCATTGAGACTCTTCAACAGCACTCTCTTTATTGATTTTCCTAATCTCTATATCCTTTAATATACCTCTGATATATCCGGGGAAGTATATTTCTGTTTGTCTGAATTGCGGAAACTGCACATGAGTAAATCTATTTCGGCTGCTTGGTTTAATTACGACATTTGTAATATCATATCTACTCTTAGGGCGTTCATCTCCTCTCCAACGAAAATCCTTTAATCTCTGAATATTTGAATCAAGTCCGAATAGTGGATGAGCATCATTTTTCGGAGAATCGTAGTAGAAGTTCTTCTCAGAACGATTATTCTTGAGAAGAGACATCATCATCGTTGAGTTTTTGATATTGACTGTAGTAATTTCACCCTCCTCCACAAGATAGAAGATTGCAGAAACACCACCAAAAGCATCAAATCTTGTCAATTCATTATCGTTAAAATGGCCAATCATCTCCACAGACTTTATTTGATTGTAGTGGATAGAGTCCTCCTGTGTGGTTATAAAGGCATTTCCACTCATAGAACCCCTTGAAAGTGCTCCATTTTGGACAAGTAGTTGCATTTCGTCAGCCGAAAGTTGATTGGTGGCTTCATTCCAAAGCACAGGTTTTTGATATAGTCGTGCAATTGAGTCCAAATCTGTAAAAACAAGAGAGTCACACAAAACCTGTATATCACTTCTATAAATTTTTACATTCCTATGGGCACGCATAAACATTACCTCTGTGGAGTCTATCGGTGCTACAGCGAGAGAATCAACAGCGACACCAAGAGAATCTACAATATTTCCCAGCGAATCTGTTGCATTGCCAATAACCGCAAGAGAATCAGAGACTTGCAAAGAGTCCAAACCAACCTTAAGTGTGCTATCCATTTGTCCTCTTTGTAAATCCAAACTTTGACCCATAAGTGAATCAGATTGATTAAGTGAAGGATTCATCTGAAGTGCTCCCTCTGCACCCCTATCAATTGTGGCACCCATCTGCTTCAATTTCTCTTCACGCGCCTTTGCTGCCTCTATTGCCTTATTTTTCTTCATTTCGGCTATAGGGTCTTGGAAGAATCGTTTTATTCTATCAGCCGAAGCGGTAGTTTCGCTATCTGAAATCCTAAACTTACGCTCTGTCTCAATATGCATAATATCACTCACAGCAAAGAGAGAATCTACCACATTCTCCTCATTTTCGCCATAATAGACAAAGACAGGATTCTTTAACATATCCCCAAAACTATTACCTAATGAGTCTTGAGTAAATGTCATTTTATCGGCAATGAGAATTACCTGATTGGCTGTATCTATAACTTGTGCATTATTTGTAAGTTCGAGATAATTCAATGGCTTATCATAAAAAGCAGAATCACTTGTAAACTCATACTCCGGATTTGATCCAAAAACATCATTCGTAAAGAGTATTTTTTCATTTTCCCTATCATACCAACCCCCATGTGCCGAAAGAAAATTATCTCCTTGCCACAAATAGGTGTAACGACCAAAATAGGCGGTGTTATTCGCCGTATTGTAGGTCATATTCATACTCTTCATAAAGAGTGAGTCCGAGAAGAAGTTTACATTATGCTCAAAGAAAAATGTATTCTCTTTAGATTCGTATGTACCATTATTACTCTCAATGATATTGCCATCCTTATCTTTCATAGATGCACCACCCTTAAAAATGGCAATACTGTCTTTTGTGTTATAATCGAGATAGCGTGTCTTTAGGGTATTCTTATCTTTATCAATAAGTCTCACCTCTGAGCCTCTGAATTCTGCCAGATTCTCTTCAATTTTATAGTGAAGTTTATCGCTTGTAAGAAGTGTTCCATCTTGAGCCAACTGAACTCTTCCGATGGCATCTATATACTCATTATTAACGTCCCAGAATGCTGTATCGCAAATTAAATAGGTATTGTTGTGAAGAAATCTCGCAGGGCCTATAACCTTACGATATGTCTTACCATATTTTTCAATAAGTTCAGCAGATTTTGCCTCCAAAAGACGCACTAAACTATCTTGCTGTTGCTTCTGAGCAAAAGAAACAACAGGAATCAGTAATAGTAATAGAGAGAGTATAATCTGATGTAACTTCTTCATTTACAACTATTTAATCCACCCATCCTTGGTAAACTCACAACCTTTGAACATATCATCTATCATAATATAGGTTGTTTTTTTCTTCTCTTCTAAAAACTTCTGAACTGCCTTTCCTGACTCTTTGTTTTGTGCATAGTCTCTTAAAACAGGATAGTCAGATGTGTATGTTGCAGTATGAGACTGAAGGATTTTTTCAAGTTTAATAATCTTATAGATTACATTTCCACTGCGACCCTCGTCATCGGTAGATTCGAATGGCTGAGAAATATCTCCCTCTTTCATATTCTTTAGAATGTTGTAATCTGATGGTTTCAACTGATCTTTATCAAAAAATGAAGAACCTGTATTTTGGTCAGCCATCAAACCACCATTTGTACGAGTCTTAGGGTCCTGTGAATATTGTTTTGCCATTACCTCAAATGCTACAGAGTCCTCAACAATCATATTTCTTATTGTATCTAACCTGCCGAACGCCTTAATTCTATCTTCGGCGGTATATTCAGGTTTAATAAGAATATGTCGTGCATTGAAAGCATCACCACTCTTCTCAATCATTTGAATAAGGTGGAATCCATCCGGAGTCTCCACAATTTGAGAAACCTGACCCTCTTTCAATGCCATTGCTGCATCAGAAAATTGAGACCAGAAAACAGATTTTGAGTACATACCCAACTCTCCACCTCGAGATGCATTTGATTTATCCTGTGAATAGATTCTTGCCAAAGTAGAGAATTTCTCCCCATTCTGAATTCTCTCTCTAATCTCCAACAATTTCTCTTTTACCAACATTTTGGCAGACTCTTGATCCGGATAGAGCACAATCTGACGCAATTGATATTGAGTAGGAATGATAGGCAGGTCTCCACTAACAGTATCACAGAAATTCTTCACATCGTTAGGAGTCATCTGAGGAACTTTCTTAATGATTTCCTGTTGCATTTGTTGAGTTTGAAGCTGCTCATAAATTGCATCGCGCCACATAGCACGCACTTTATAGACAGGTTTTTTGAAATATTTTTCAAACTCAGACTCTCCGCCCAATGTGGCTAAAGCATTATTGATACGGCTATTCAATTCTGCCTGAACTTGATCTTCATTCACATACAAACTATCCAATATTGCCTGTGCCACATAGATTTTCGCACCTAACATTCCCTCCAAAATCTCACATCTTGTATCCTTATCCACAGGATAACCTTGAGATTTCAAGACTTGAATTTCAGATTCCAAATCGAAGAGAGAGATAACTTTATCTCCCACAATTGCAATAGTTTTATCCACAACGCCCTCATACTTCTGAGCATTAACAGAAGAAAATGATACAAAGGCAAATGTAAATAGGACAGATAATATGATTCTACTCTTTATCATAAACTTTTAATTTATTATTACTAACAGCATCCCTAAGCAAGTCTTGTTCCAAACTTTGCAAAAGTTGCTGTTTTCTTTTACTTAATATACTCTCTTTAATTTTTGGCTCTACATATTCAAATGGGGCTACCTTACCACTATTGTTCATAATGTCAATATAAACAAAGTAGTGGTTTGCAGGATTCTCCACCTCAAAACTATTACCCTCTTTCAATAACTCGCTACATTGATCAGGAGTTATACCAATATAGTCTGCAAGTTGTTGAGGGACAATCCATTTGCCATCAAAATCGATATATCTTTCGGCATATTCGGAACATAGTTCATCCAACCGCTGCAAATCCTCCTCCTTGTTTGATTTGTAGAGTTTTTTTATTTGCGAATAGTTGGACGACAATGGATTGATTTTAATAACACGCGCTTTGAATATAGGTGTGGATGAGATAAAGAAACCGAGATTATCTCTGTAATAACTCTCACACTCTTTATCAGTGATAACTGTATCAAGACGTTGTTCAACGTAGAGTTTTTCGTATCTGTATGCAAGAAGTGTCTTTTTGAACTCCTCTATCTCTGCTGTGATATCTTTTTCCTCCGAAGATAACTCCTGCTCCGCCTTAATCTGCTTAAGATTTTGAACAGCCCATGAATTAATATATTGCTGTACCATTAGTATGCTATCCTCAGGAGATGTACCAATGGGGATAAGATTTCTCAAATCTCTCTCATAAAGCACATAGGAGCCAACGCGAGCCACTTTGTCTCCACTAAACATATTACCGATACTCTCACACGAAGTTAAGAGTATCAGTAAAAAAAGTATAGTGAAGTTCTTTTTCATCTTATCTTGAATAATTCGGTGCCTCTCTTGTGATTGTTACATCGTGAGGGTGGTTTTCAGCAACACCCGCAGATGTAATACGCACAAATTGTGCCTTTCTTAATGATGGAATATCTTTTGCTCCACAATAACCCATTCCGGCTCTTAAACCTCCGATTAGTTGATAAACAACTTCGTCCAAAGTTCCCTTGTATGGCACTTGTGCTACTATACCTTCTGGTACAAGTTTCTTAACATCCTCTTCCATATCCTGGAAATAGCGATCTTTTGAACCCTGTTGCATTGCCTCAAGTGAGCCCATACCACGATATGATTTGAATTTTCTACCATTGAAGATGATAGTCTCTCCCGGAGACTCTTCAACTCCCGCAAATAGAGATCCTGCCATAATTGTAGATGCTCCTGCAGCCAAGGCCTTAACAATATCACCGGAGTAACGGATACCACCATCGGCAATCACTGGAACTCCGCTACCTTCAAGTGCAGATGCTGCAGACATAATTGCACTTAATTGAGGTACGCCTACACCTGCTATAATTCTTGTTGTACAGATAGAACCCGGACCGATACCAACTTTAACTGCATCAACACCCGCCTCTTTCAATGCCAGAGCAGCTTCACCTGTTGCAATATTTCCGGCAACTATTTGCAAATGAGGGAAGGCAGCTCTCACCTTTTTGATTGTTTCGAGAACAAATAGAGAGTGTCCGTGTGCTGTATCAATTACAACCGCATCAACGTGAGCAGAAACAAGTTTTTCAACTCTTTCAACGGTGTCAGCTTTCACACCCACAGCCGCTGCAACCAATAAACGGCCCATTGAATCTTTACTCGCAATCGGATTATCTTTAATCTTTGTAATATCTTTATAAGTGATAAGACCTACTAAAACGCCATTTTCATCTACTACCGGAAGTTTTTCAATCTTATGTCTTCTTAAAATCTCTGTAGCTTGAGGGATATCTGTCTTACTTCTGACTGTGATAAGGCCTTCGTGAGTCATCACCTCAGAGATAGGTGTTTTCATATTATTTTCGAAACGCAAATCTCTATTGGTAACGATACCTATTAATTTCTTACTCTTATCAACAACCGGAATGCCTCCAATATGGTTCTCCGACATCAATCTCAAAGCATCTCCCACACAAGCATTGCAATCAATGGTTACAGGGTCATAAATCATACCATTCTCGGCTCTCTTTACTCTGCGAACCTGCTCCATTTGCTGCTCGATAGTCATATTCTTATGAATTACGCCAATACCACCTGCACGTGCAATAGCAATTGCTGTAGCTGCCTCTGTAACGGTATCCATAGCCGCTGAGACAATTGGTGTATGAAGAGTAAGCTCTTTTGTAAACTTAGTGGTTACATCCACATCGCGGGGTAGCACATTGGATTCAGCAGGAACCAACAATACATCATCAAAGGTAAGACCCTCTGGAATAGAGAAATTAAATTGTGATTGCATAGTCTTTATATTTATCTATATAAGGTGCAAAGTTAAGTATTTTTATTCAATTATCAGTATTCAATATTCACATAAAAACTTCTGTCACTAATAATGTTCACTTTTTCTCTTTTGAGTATCTGAAAGTATCTATACTTAATAATTGGAACACAATTTGATATTTATTGATTGAACAATTTTAATATTTTAGAACATAAAATAATGAAAGAGAAAGAACAATCAGTAAGATTTCAAGAATCTTTTTTAAGCAAAGCTGAAAAGAGATGTCTGACCTATTTAGCAGAAAGGACACCCCGTTGGGTAACATCTGATATGCTTACTGCTATTGGTGTTGTTGGTGCTATAATTGTTGCTATTGGTTACATTCTATCGAATGGGAATATACATTTTTTATGGTTGGCCACTTTCGGTTTCTTCGTAAATTGGTATGGGGACTCGCTTGATGGCACTTTAGCAAGAGTTAGAAAGAGACAGCGTCCTATCTGGGGATTTTTCATCGACCACAATGTCGATGGTATTACAGTTGCGATAATGTGCATAGGAGCAGGTTTATCCGGCATTTTAAGTCTGTATGTATCTATGTTGGTATTGGTTGCATATTTGATTCTATCAATCTACACATACATTAACACTCACTTGAAAAATGAGTTCATAATATCATACAACAAGTTCGGCCCTACCGAATTCAGATTGGTTATGATGATCTTGAACACTATTTTTATTTATGTTGAACCACTAAGAAATTATTCTAAAACATTTAATTTCTACGGAAGCTCTATCACATTGGGAATTTTTGACTACCTTGGCATTCTTATCTTCCTATTCATAATCATTTCACACTTTATGAGTGTTTATAGGGATGGTAAGGCATATTACAAGATGGACCCTCCCAAAAAGTTAGATTGTGGTAAATAGAATATTGCTGTTTATTTTGACAAATGGATTTGGAACACTCATAGACACATTAGTGCTTTGGGTATTCTCTACCTTTGTATTTGAGTCCTATGTTGGAGATTACATAGTATCACCCATAATTTCATTTGAGGCAGCTGTTTTATGCAACTTCATCAGTTCCTATTTTCTTATTTGGAAAAACAGAGTCAGCAAAAGAAATTCCCGTTCATTTTGGAGACATTACTTAGGATATAATCTCACATCCAGTGGCGTCTTTGTTATAAAAATGGGCTTCTTGCTACTTTTTGAATGGTTATTCAGCTGGAATGTGATAGTCTGCAACCTTGCTGCCCTATGTATCTCAGGTACAATCAATTACGCAATATCAGAATGGGTTATTTTTAAAAGAACAAAGTGAAATTGCATTTTAGTCCCTTTTTGATTAACTTTGCAAGTCACTAAAACCAAACAAAAATGAAACGTCTTCAAAAGAGTTGTGCTCAATATACCTTGCCTCAACATTTTATGGCTATGGGGATATACCCATACTATCGAGCGATAGAGTCAGAACAAGATACATCTGTCTCAATAAATGGAAAAAAAGTCCTAATGTTTGGATCAAACAGTTATCTAGGGCTTTCCAATGATGAAAGATTAAAAGAAGCCGCTATTGCTGCTACCAGAAAATATGGTACAAGTTGTTCCGGATCCCGTTTTTTGAATGGGACTCTTGATATCCACCTTGAACTTGAAGAGAAATTGGCAAAACTTGTCGGCAAAGATGAAGCAATTTGTTACAGCACGGGGTTTCAGGTAAATTTAGGTGTTGTCTCGGCACTTTGTTCGCGTGAAGATTACATTATTCTGGACTCCTTAGATCACGCCTCTATCATCGAGGGCAGTCGCTTATCGTTCGGCAGAGTTCTGAAATTCGCCCATAACGATATGGATTCATTGGAACAGAAATTGAAGTTTTGCAATCCGGATAGCATTAAATTAATAGTAGTAGATGGTATTTTCTCGATGGAGGGCGATATTATCAAGTTGCCGGAAGTCATAGAATTGGCAAAAAAATATGATGCCACCATTATGGTAGATGACGCCCACGCCTTAGGAGTTCTTGGAGTTTGTGGTCGCGGTACTGCATCTCACTTTAACGCTACCGAAGATGTTGATTTGATTATGAGTACATTCTCAAAATCTTTAGGATCTCTCGGAGGGTTTATTGCTGCCGACAGAGATATTATCAACTATCTGAAACACAACTCACGTTCGCTCATCTTCAGTGCAAGTATGCCTCCGGCTAATATTGCAACAGTAAGCAAAGCAATCGATATTATGCTTGATGAGCCGGAGAGAATAGAACACCTTTGGAAGATATCTGATTACGCACGTAATTGCTTCAAATCCAATGGTTTTGACACCGGTTTGAGTGAGACGCCTATTATACCTCTTTTTGTCAGAGACAACGAGAAGGCACTTAGAGTTACAGCAATGCTATTGGAAGATGGAATTTTTGTAAATCCTGTTGTTGCACCCGCAGTGCCAAAAGAGGATACTTTAATACGATTTTCACTAATGGCTACTCATACATACGAACAGGTAGATGAGGCCATTGACAAGATAACAAAAACATTTAAACAATTAGATATTATCTAAATGATAATCTTTATAACAGGAATATCCTCCGGTTTCGGTGCTGAAATGGCTAAATTGCTTAATCAGAAGGGACATAAAGTCTATGGAACCGTAAGGAGGGAGGTCGAGGAGATTGAGGGCATCAACTATTTACGCGTAGATGTTCGCGATAATAGTTCTATCGTCAATGCTGTCGATTTTGTTATAGAGAGAGAGGGAAAAATTGACATTCTTATCAACAATGCAGGTATCGGTATTGGGGGGCCAATAGAATTTTCACCGCTGGAAGACATTGATAATCAAATGGATACAAACTTTATGGGATGTGTCCGCTGTACAAAAGCAATCCTGCCTTATATGAGAATGGCAGGAGAAGGAAAGATTATCTGTCTAAGCTCAATCGGTGGCCTTATAGGACTTCCTTACCAAGGGTTTTACTCTGCAAGCAAATTTGCCATTGAGGGATTCTGCGAAGCATTAAGATTGGAGTGTAGTCAATTTAACATAAAGGTTGTGGTAATAAATCCGGGAGATTTTGCCACACACTTTACTCAGAATAGAAAAAGTCAACTATCAGATGAAGCCGCAAATGCATATCCATCTCTCAAAACATCAATAAAGAGTATTGAAAGTGATGAAAATGGAGGTTTGAAACCTATAAAATTGGCAGAAAAAATTGCTGCAATTGTAGAGAAAAAGAGTCCTAAATATAGGTATATCATTGCTTCTCCTCTACAGAAACTTGCAGTTGTTGCCAAAAGAATACTGCCTCCAAGAGTATTCAGTTGGATCTTAAAAATGTACTATAAAGTTTAACCTACAAATCAATAACTTATGAAATATTCAATAAAAGAGGTAACAACCAAGAAGGAACTTAAAAACTTCGTAAAATTTCCCAACAAACTTTACAAGGATAACAAATATTATGTTCCACAATTGGAATCGGCTGATTTAGATGCACTTACAAAGGAGAAGAACCATGCTTTTGAATATTGTGATGCAAAATATTGGTTGGCTTATGATGAGAATGGCAAAATTGTAGGAAGAATTGCCGGCATCATCAACCATCAATACAACACAAAGACAGGCACTAATTATGCAAGATTCGGTTGGCTTGATTTTATTGATGACAAAGAGGTGGTAAAATTACTCTTTGATACTGCAGAAAAGTGGGCAAAAGATAATGGAATGCAATTCCTTTGCGGACCTGTAGGTTTTTTAGAATTTGATGCTTCCGGCGTACTTGTAGAGGGTTTTGATGAACTTCCTACTGCATACGGAAAGTACAACCACCCATATTATGAACCTCACATTTTGGAATTGGGTTTTGAGAAGGAGATTGACTGGGTTGAGTACAGAATTACAACACCTTGTCCAATCCCTGAGAAATATTACAGAATTGCTGACTTTGTCGCAAAACGCGAAAACTTAAGGGTAGCAAAAATTAAAAACAAAAGAGAACTTAAAAAATATATCGGCGGTGTATTTGACTTAATCAATAAGGTTTATGACAAACTTCACGGTTACAGTCAATTGAGTAAAGGTCAGATAGATGACCTCATCGCACAATTCGTACCTCAACTTAATCTGGACTTCGTATCTATCATTCTTAATAGTGATGATAAAATCGTTGGCTTTGGAGTGTGTCTGCCATCAATGTCAAAAGCACTGCAAAAGGCAAAAGGCAAACTATTCCCATTCGGTTTTATCCACATTTTAAGAGCTTTGAAAAAGAATGACACATTAGACACACTCCTCATCGGTATAGATCCCGAATATCAACAAAAAGGTGTTAATGCGCTAATTTTTAGAGAGATAGCTAAAGGAATTGAAAAGTATAACATTAAATACGTCGAGTCCACTCGTGAGTTGGAAGATAATTTTAGCGTTCAAAATCTTTGGAATAAATTTGATCATAGACTGCACAAGAGGGCTCGGAGTTACATTAAGGAGATTAAATAAGTGCCACTATTATCAGTAGAAGAGTTATCAAATGCTTCACCAATTTTCAGAGGAGTTGTAGGAAAACCTTTTGCAAAATTCTTGTTAAAAATTTTTAGAATTGAGAGGGTAAATCAACTCTACGACAGAAATTATCAATATAAAGGTCCCGAGTTCGCATCGAGCATACTCAAAGATATTGGGGTCAATTATCAAGTGGGAGGGTTGAAAAATCTGGAGAATCTTCCTGAGGGGGCTTTTGTCACCATAAGCAACCACCCATACGGCAGTATCGATGGAATTATATTGGTGGATCTCTTTGCCCACATTAATCCCGATTATAAAGTTATGGTGAATAATTTTTTATCGAGGATTGAGGCAATGGATGAAAATTTTATAACAGTAACGCCAACAGGAAAGAAAAAAGAGGCAGCCACAAAGGAGAGCATTGCCGGAATAAGGAGTGCCATCAAACAGCTGAAAGATGGTAAACCTTTGGGAATATTCCCATCAGGAGCCGTTTCTGATTTGAGCATAAAAGATGGTTGTGTAAGAGATCGAGAATGGCAAGAGGCCGTCATCAGACTAATTAAAAAGGGCAAAGTCCCTGTTGTACCTGTAAGATTCTTTGATGGAAATTCAAAATTCTATTACAGATTAGGTCTTATTGATTGGAAAGTTCGACTGCTACGCCTACCAAGCGAAGTCTTTAACAAAAGGGGAAAAGATGTCAGAATAGGAATTGGCGCCCCTATTTCTGTAGAAGAGCAGGAAAAATATAGCGATATTGGAGAGTACCGTGCTTTCCTTAGAGATAAGGTCTATAATATGGAGTTGCCGGGAGATTTTGAGTTTATCTCCAAAATACGGCCTTGATAGGTATCTCTCTCCTCCAACCTCTTATCCAACAGTCGGAGAAGCTCCACGTTTCTGATTAATCCCCAAGGTGTTGAATTTACAAATCTTGGGGGTACTTCAGAGACAAATCTCTCTATTCGCAAATCCGGCCTTAATCTCTCCAGAAAATCGACAAAAAAATCAATATATTCATCCAATGCAAAGGTCACAAACCTCTCCGGATGTTCTTCAAATTCTCTCTCCATTTTTGTCCCCTTCACTATTTGAAGCTGATGAAATTTTATAGAATCTATCGGTAATGAGTTGATTTTATCGGCCATTGCAATCATATCCTCCCTACTCTCACCGGGAAGCCCGAAAATAAAGTGTGCTCCCTGCTCCAGACCTCTTTCGTGAGTTTTACGAACTGCCTCCACTGCTTGCTCCCAAGTATGTCCTCTATTGATATGTTCAAGAGTTGAATTATAACAGGACTCTATTCCATACTCAATGATTACCAAGTGTTTACGGGATAATTCTGCCAAATAATCCAACTTCTCGTCATCAACACAATCGGGGCGTGTACCTATTACAATACCCCTTATTGCCGGATGCTCCAAAGCTTGAAAATATATCTCTTTCAACTTTTCAAGAGGTGCATAGGTATTTGAATATGTTTGAAAATATGCAAGAAACTGATTTGCATTTCGATATCTGTTAGCGTGAAACTCAATACCCTCCTCTATTTGAAGTTTAATACTCTTATCGGGGGTACTATATGATGGATGAAAAGCATTATTATCACAGAAGGTACAACCTCCTCGAGAGATAGAACCATCTCTGTTCGGACAGGTAAAACCGGCATCAATTACTATCTTCTGCAACCTACAGCCATATTTTTCTTTAAAATAGCCGACTGCTGTATTATATCTTCCTCTTTTCTCCATAAAAATTGTAACCTTTTTTATGCCACAAAGATAAAAAATTATAAATTTGTAGAATTATAATTACAATCAATAACAATATTATGAGAAAATACTCCATTCTTACAATTATCTGCCTTCTGGCTATAACTTCTTGTAAAGATCCACAAGCTACATTTGAGAAAATTTCTTCGGAAGTGAAGAAAGAGTATGCACCGGACAGACGCTCTTCCATCTATGACATCAAGTTTGAAGACAATGGTAAAGAGTTGATTTTAAGAGGATTAACAACAGTTCAGGAAGCAAAGGAAGCACTACTTAAAGGGATGGATTCTCTTGGCGTTTCTGTGTTGGACAGTATTACAGTTATTGATGCTTCGTGCGAAGATAATTATGCACTTGCAACGCTATCGGTTAATAATTTGAGATATGCTCCAAATTACTCGGCCGAGATGGCAACACAAGTCCTGATGGGAGCACCTCTTCGTATTTTCCAAAAGGATGGAAACTGGATAAAAGTTATGACTCCTGAGGGATATTTTGGATGGGTAACAGCTAAAAGTGTGCAATCAATCACAAAAGAGGAGTATGAAAAGTGGAAAGCATCCGATCGTCTTGTTGTAAATAAACACTATACACTTTTCAGAGCTGAACCTCGCGAAGATGCTGATATTGTTTGCGATGGCGTTTGGGGTAATATTGTAAATAAATACGATACACAAAATACCAAGGATTGGGAGAAATTTGGATTAACACTTGTCTCAGGAATTGGAAAATACCATAGAGTAATACTTCCAACAGGAAAAGTTGCTTATGTATTAAAATCAGATGTTAAAGATTTTGACACTTGGTTGGATGGAATGAAGACTTACGTAACCAAAGAGTCTTCTGCAAAAGAGATTGAGGCAGCTCAGGATGCCATTATTGCAACCGCTAAACAATTTGTTGGGTTTCCTTACCTTTGGGCAGGTACTTCCATTAAGGGCTTAGACTGTAGCGGTTTTGTAAAGACGACTTATCAACTAAATGGTATTCAACTACTTAGAGATGCTTCTCAACAAGCTAAAACAGGTGAACACGTTGATATCGAGAATGGTTGGGATAACCTTCAAAAAGGAGACTTACTATTCTTCGGAAGAAAAGCATCTGAGGGTAAATCTGAAAGAATTACTCACGTTGGTATCTACATTGAAGATGGAGTATTTATCCACTCTGCATCTGTTGTAAGAATAAATAGTTTGGACCCGGAAAGTGATATCTATTATAGTGGTTCAACCAATTTAGTAAGAGCAAGAAGAATCTTGACAAATCAAGATATCACTTCAGACATCACCACACTTAAGAATGGTGGACTTTATAAGTAATTGATAATAAAATAATTATACCAAAATGGAAACAAGTAGAAGAGAATTTCTAAAGACTATGGGAGTAGCAACAGCTGCGGCTGCTTTATTTACCCCTGCTGACCTATTTGCAAATAACTCTCCAAAGAGAAATAAAAAAGGTGGCTCTAAAAAATTGGAACTGGCTTGGGAGAATTTTACAGGTGAAATGAAGTACACATTCACAATTTCCGGCTCATCTCGCTCATCCACACCAATTGTTATTACAAGATTGACCTGGGATGGCTATACAGGTTACGGAGAGGCAGCAATGCCACCATATTTAGGAGAGACTCAGGCATCTGTTAATGACTTTCTTCTAAAGGTGGTTCCTGTGTTGGAAAAATTTGACAATCCATTCCAAATTGAAGATATTCTAATTGCTGTTGATGCTATTGCAACAAACAATACTGCAGCCAAGGCATCTGTGGATATTGCTCTTCACGACCTTGTAGGTAATATTATCGGACAACCTTGGTGGAAGATGTGGGGATTCAATCCTAATAACACACCTTTAACATCTTATACTATTGGTTATGATGCAAGTGATGATGTTGTTTATGAAAAGATTCAAGAGGCATCTTGGACCAAAGTTATTAAGGTAAAATTGGGTATGTCGGAGAAAGAGGATAAAAGAATGATTAACCTTATCCGTTCAAAGACCGACACCGTTATCTGTATTGATGCCAATCAGGGATGGAAGGATAAATATTATGCCTTGGATATGATCAACTGGCTTGCTGAACGCAATGTAAATATGATTGAGCAACCAATGCCGAAATATTGGCTTGATGATGCGGCCTGGGTTACTGAGAGAAGTCCACTACCTATTATTGCCGATGAAGCTTGCCAAAGATTGATTGATGTTCCGAAACTTAAGGGGGCTTATCACGGTATCAATATCAAACTTATGAAGTGTACCGGCATGAGAGAGGCACGCGAAATGATAAGTATGGCTAACTCATTGAGAATGAAGCTAATGATTGGTTGTATGACAGAGACTTCAGTTGCAATTTCTGCTGCTGCACAACTATCTCCAAAGATGGAATGGGCAGACCTTGATGGCAATGTACTTATCGCCAACGATTGTTTCGATGGTATGAAACTTAACGAAGGTAGAATCACTTTGGAAGACAAACCAGGCCTGGGTCTAACAAAGAAAAAAGGTATTATTTCACTATAATCCCCATTTTTTTACTATTTTTGTCACGATAAACTAAAACAATTTAATATAAAGTATATGAGTTTAAGAGTATTAAAAAAGGATATTGAATTCCATGTGAATGATTTTATCGAAGATTGTGTTTTGTATTTGGAACTACACCCAGGAAAACACGACGAAGAGGTGAGAAGAATTATTTTTGAAACAATTGATTTTGCTAATGAATTATTCTATAGAGTAAATCACTTTGATAAGAAAAGCAATGTAAAAGAGCATTTCAAATCAATCAAAGATGATCTTCAAAATGGCTTGGATGCCTTTTGCGATAGACTTTCAGAAATTGCAAAATCTTAATTTATATAGTTATGTCTGAAAATACAGGTTCTGCTAAGAAGAAATTATCGTCAACAGCGATAATTATCATTGTAGTTGCCGTTGTTGTAATTTGGGCAATCGGTCAATACAATAAGCTTGTCTCATTAGATGAGGGTGTTGCTAATCAATGGGGTAATGTTGAGAATGTATATCAACGCAGAGCAGATTTGATTCCAAATCTTGTAAATACAGTAAAAGGTGCTGCTGATTTTGAAAAGAGCACCCTTGAATCTGTAATCAATGCCCGTGCAGCAGCAACTCAAACAACAATCGATGCATCATCTCTTACAGAAGAGAATATGGCTGCTTTCCAAGCTGCTCAAGGTGAATTGAGTGCAGCTCTTGGCAGATTGATTGCTGTTAGTGAGAATTACCCTGAGCTTAAGGCAAATGAAAATTTCCAAGAGCTTCAAGCACAGTTGGAGGGAACTGAAAATCGCATCACTGTAGCAAGAAGAGATTTCAATGAAGCTGTAAGACCTTACAACAGTAAGATTCGCCGCTTCCCTACAAATCTTATTGCAAACATCTTTGGTTTCGACACAAAAGCATATTTCGAAGCTGAAGAGGGAGCAGAAAATGCTCCGGATGTAGAGTTCAACTTCTAATCCTAATCCTGAAGATTAAAAAAGCGACCCTCACCGGTCGCTTTTTTTAATATAATTTATAACTCTTTAATTCTTTTCTTAACTCCTTTTCCCTACCCTCACAAAGGGAATCAAGAAGTTTGTAATAGTTGGCTCCGTGATTCTGATATTTCAGATGGCACAACTCGTGAAGAATCACATAATCAACCAACTCCTCCGGAAGACGCACCAGATGAATGTTAAGATTGATATTTTTCTTATCAGAACAACTACCCCAATTGGTCAAATTATTCTTTAACGCAAGTTTATTATACTCAAACCCATGTTTTGATGCGAGATAATCCAACTTTTGAGGTAATACCTCTTTTGCTTCGTGTTTCAGAATCTTAACCAAAGCACTATTCAACATACCACTCTCCACAGAGCCCTTTTGAGGTACAGTTGGGAAATCGGCAGGAAAGACAATTGTAGCACTATCCTTCTTTATCGAAGAGGCAACAATTGGAGCATTGGTCTGAACTGTATTATGCTTTGCAGATGTAATTTTGTATTGATTATCTACAGAAATGGTATTTTGGAAAAGCACCAATTCGGGAGATTGTTCTATTGTAATAATACGTCTTAAAGTCTTAATAACCACGCCATCACCAAGCGGTGGAAGAGACTTGCCTTGACTCTGATCCTGCTCGATTCGCCTGCTCTGACGCTCGAGCATACGTAAGATCCACTCCTTTTTCTGCTCAATAAATCTCATTGCCACAGGATACCTTACCAACCAAGGAATTGAAACTACAACTCCGCGACGTGGATGCACTGTAATCTTTATTGAAGAGGATGATGGTACCTTTTTGAGGTGGATTTTACCTATTTCGGGGTGGTTGACAACTTTATCCATAACAAAATCAGCTAATTAAGACCAAACAAAGTTACAGAAAATATTGTATAATTGAAAATATTAACTACCTTTGCAGTCCCAATTTTGGGACAAAACAATTAAATCTTAAGCATTATTATGTCAGAATATTTATCTGCAGACAAAAAGCAAGAGATTTTCGGACAATACGGAAAGTCTAATAAAGACACCGGTTCTCCAGAGAGCCAAATTGCTTTATTTTCCTACCGTATCGTTCACCTTTCAGCACACGTTAAAGCTAACAAGAAAGACCACAACACTCAAAGAGCTTTGTTAAGACTTGTTGGTAAAAGACGTCGCCTTCTTGATTACTTGAAGGAAACTGATATCGAACGATACAGAGCTATTTTGAAGGCACTTAACCTTCGTCGATAGTATCAAGAAAAGGAAACTGAGAGGATGTTCAATAATTGAGCATCCTTTTTTATTGACAAATGAACATCGGATTGATGTTTTAATTATATTTGTAAGTTGTCGCTTTGGTAAATAAATCCCTGCACCAAAGCTATTGCGGAAAAGATTTTATTAACAACTCTCATTGGGAGAGGCAGGGAGAATTAGTGAAATGAATATTGTAAACAAAACCATCCAATTGTCCGACGGAAGGACAATCGAAATCGAAACCGGTAAATTGGCAAAACAGGCCGACGGTTCTGTCGTAGTTAAAATGGGCAAGACAATGTTGCTTGCTGCCGTAACTTGCGCAAAAGAGGCAAAAGAAGATGTTGATTTTATGCCTCTACAAGTAGAGTATAAAGAGAAATTTGCCGCAGCGGGCCGCTTCCCGGGTGGTTTTATGAAGAGAGAAGGTCGTGCAACCGACTATGAAATTTTAGTTGGTCGTTTAGTTGACAGAGCTTTACGTCCACTATTCCCTGAAGACTTCCACGCAGAGGTGTATGTAACAGTAAACCTTATCTCTGCCGATAAAGAGGATCAACCAGATGCACTTGCAGGTTTAGCAGCTTCTGCTGCTCTTGCAGTTAGTGACATTCCATTCTGCGGTCCTATTTCTGAAGTTAGAGTAGCAAGAATCAATGGCGAGTTTGTAATCAACCCAACATTCTCACAAATGGAAAATGTTGATTTGGATATTATGGTTGCTGCTACTATTGACAATATTATGATGGTTGAAGGTGAGATGAAAGAGGTTAGCGAAGCTGTAATGCTTGATGCTATCAAATTTGCTCACGAGGAGATTAAGAAACAGTGTCAAGTTCAACTTGAATTGATGGAAGCAGTTGGCAAAGTTGAAAAGAGAACTTATTGCCACGAAACCAACGACGAAGAACTTCGTCAGGCAGTTCACGACTATTGCTATGATAAATGTTATGCAATTGCTAAAGAGGGTACATCAAAACATGAACGTACAGATAAATTCGAAGCATTGAAAGAGGAATTTATTGAAACAATTCCTGAAGAGGAACGCGAAGAGAAGGCATCTATGATTGGTCGCTACTATCACGCTGTTGAAAAAGAGGCAATGCGTAGAATGATTCTTGACGAAGGTATCCGTCTTGATGGAAGAAGCACAACTCAAATCAGACCTATCTGGTGCGAAGTTGATTATCTTCCAGGTGCTCACGGATCTGCAATCTTCACACGCGGTGAGACTCAATCTCTATCAACTGTAACTTTGGGTACAAAGATGGATATGAAGGAGATGGACGAAGTTTTGATTCAAGGAACAGAGCAATTCGTTCTTCATTATAATTTCCCTCCATATTCTACAGGCGAAGCAAAAGCTTCTCGTGGCGTTAGCCGTCGTGAAATTGGTCACGGCAACCTTGCTTGGAGAGCCCTTAAACCTGTAGTTCCTGTAGGTGAAGAGAATCCATACGCAGTTCGCGTTGTATCTGACATCTTGGAATCGAATGGTTCATCGTCAATGGCAACTGTATGTGCAGGTTGTTTGGCATTGATGGATTGTGGTGTTAAGATTAAAAAACCTGTTGCAGGTATTGCTATGGGTCTGATTTCTGACTCTGCAAGTGAAAAATATGCAGTGCTTTCAGATATTCTTGGTGATGAAGACCACTTGGGTGATATGGACTTCAAGGTAACAGGTACTAAAGATGGTATTACTGCAACCCAAATGGATATCAAGGTTGATGGTCTTTCATACGAAGTTCTTGAAAAAGCTCTTGAGCAGGCAAGACTTGGCCGTATGCACATTATGGGCGAAATGCTTAAGACTATCGAGCAACCACGCGAAGATTACAAACCACACGTTCCACGCATCATTCAAATCACCATCCCAGGTGAATTTATCGGTGCTGTTATTGGTAAAGGTGGCGAAGTTATCCAAGATATGCAAAAGACCACAGGCACTACAATCACAATTACTGAGAGCAAAGATGCTGCTGGAAACACTATTGGTGTTATCGACATCTTCGGAGAGAATAAAGAGGGTATGGATGCTGCTCTTGCACGCATTAAAGCAATTACAACAGTTCCTGAAGTTGGTGAATCTTACGAAGGTAAAGTTGTCTCTATCGTTGAATTTGGTGCATTTGTAGAGATTCTTCCTGGCAAAGAGGGACTTCTTCACATCTCAGAACTTGATTGGAGAAAAGTTGAAAAGGTAGAAGATGTTCTTCAACTTGGAGATGTTGTAAATGTTAAACTTCTTGAAATTGATGCCAAAACAGGTAAATTGAGACTTTCTCGCAAAGCTCTTATTGAAAAACCTGAAGGTTATGTTGAGCCGGAAAGAAAACCACGTCCAAGTGGAAATCGTCCTCCTCGCAAAGATGGCGACTTCAAGAAAGGTCCTCGTAAACCTCAACAAAAGTAATATCACACTTTAGATATGAAAAGAGGTCGATTGGTTTT
>X40_Bactrian_Camel__coassemble_4_pt1 | contig 54816 bp, 46 predicted proteins | sample X40_Bactrian_Camel__metabat2_high_PE_006 | metagenome-assembled genome bin X40_Bactrian_Camel
CTATAAGCCACTCCTTGCCACTTATGTACTCGTCGCAAACAATTTTGTCAAGCGATGGGTTTCTGTAATTGGCCTCAATAATCTTCTTTTTAGAAAAGTCAAACTCTTTCAAAAAGTCTAAAGACACAGGTATCGCGTAAATTATAACATCTTGATTATCAATGATTTCCGCAATTTTATCCAACGGAATTGCTTTGATGTCGCCGATACCCTCACTTTGTGTGAATTGTTTCGCTTTTTCAAAGTTTCTGTTTGCGATTGTGCAGTTAAATCCCATATCCTGCGCAGCAAGTGCAGCAGCTTTTCCTGCTCCGGAACACCCTATAATCAGAAGGTTTCTATCCTCTTGGGCTATCGTATTGAGTCTTAACAGATACTTCACACCCCAATAGTCGCTGTTGTGAGCCACAACCTTATCCCCCTTTTTTACAAGAAGGTTTGATGCTCCAATCAATTTGCAAATGGTATCTGCAGAATCTGCCCTCTGATATGCAAGTTCCTTGAATGGAGCCGTTACATTTACTCCATCATACTCCTTCAAAAATATAGAGTATGCCTCTTCGAAAAGGGGAGTCTCTATCAGTTCATAGGTGCTATTTCCATTTGGATATGCTGCCTCAAAAAGTCTGGGGCTGAGACTATGCCCGATGGGGTGACCAATCAGACCAAATTTCATCTTTTCTCCCTCTTTTGGCGTAATGCCTCGTAGCAAAGTATTGATACTGAGACAGATACATTAAGTGAATCTAATTTGCCGAGCATGGGGATAATAATTTTGGAGTTGGAAATTTCTCTCCAGAAATTTGTCAATCCCTTGGACTCGCTTCCAAATACTATTGCACATGGCGAACTGAAGTCGGAATGGTAATACAATTCCGAGTCTTGAAGTTGTGCTGTAAAGATGTTTATCTTATTCTCTTTCAGCCACTTGGCTGCATCTTCATTGTTGCAAACCGCAATAGGGACAGTAAATACACCCCCTAAACTCGATCTTATGATATTTGGATTGTAGAGATCTGTTAATGGTTCACAGATAATAAGAGCATCTGCGCCACAGGCATCTGCAGTGCGTAGAATGGCACCGATATTACCCGGTTTCTCAACCTTCTCGATCACTATTAACAGAGGATTATCGCTTAGTTTAATATCCTCCAATTTGTGAGACTTTTCCTCTACAACAGCGATGATTCCTTCGGTACTTTCACGATATGCTATTTTAGAGTAGATCTCATTTGAAATTGTGAAAATCTCTTTCGGTGCGTTATTGCCCAAAAGATTTACTATATCTCTAACTGATTTGTTATCAATGATTTGAGGGCAATAAAAAATACTTTGAATATTGTAGTTCCCCTCAATGCAATGAGTCACTTCACGAATACCTTCGGCCACAAAGAGACCTTGCTCTTTGCGAAGTTTTGATTTTTCGCAGAGAGCAAGCACTCCTTTAACTTTTGGATTCTTTATTGAGGTAATCTCAGTTATTCGCATTTTTCCTCTTGTTCTTCGCTCTTTTTGCTCTTTTGCGGCTTCATTTGAGGGAAGAATAGTACATCTTGAATTGATGGTGAGTTTGTCATAAACATTGCCAAACGATCAATACCAATTCCCATACCTGATGTAGGAGGCATACCATATTCAAGGGCACGCACAAAGTCCATATCTATGAACATTGCCTCATCATCTCCCTTCTCCTTGAGTCTTAATTGATCCTTAAATCTCTCAAGTTGGTCAATAGGGTCATTTAACTCGCTATAAGCATTCGCAAGCTCTTTACCATTAACAAACAATTCAAAGCGTTCTGTCAATTGAGGATTGCTTCTGTGTCTCTTTGTCAATGGAGATAACTCTACAGGGTAGTCAGTAATAAATGTTGGTTGAACCAAATTCTTCTCTACAAATTCATCGAACAATGCCTCAATCAACTTTCCTTTACCCATTGATGGCTCAATTTCTACGTGAAGTTTCTTGCAAGTCTCTCTTAATTGCTCTTCATCCATCTCAGATACATCCACTCCCGAATACTCTTTGATTGCATCCAGCATAGGCAATCTCCTGAATGGAGCATTAAAGCTGACAATATTTTCGCCAATTTGGACATCTGTAGAACCAACTGTATCAATAGCAACTTTTTGAATCATCTTCTCAACGAAATCCATCATCCAGATATAATCCTTGTATGCCACATAGATCTCCATACAGGTAAACTCAGGGTTGTGTGTTCTATCCATACCCTCATTACGGAAGTTGCGACTGAATTCATAAACACCACTGAAACCACCAACGATAAGGCGTTTTAGATACAACTCATTTGCAATTCTAAGGTATAGATCCACATCCAAAGCGTTGTGGTGTGTTACAAATGGTCTTGCATTTGCACCACCCGGAATTGGTTGAAGGATAGGGGTTTCAACTTCGTGATAACCAAACGAATTAAAGAACTCTCTCATCGAGGTAATAATCTTGCTTCTCTTGATAAATGTTTCTCTAACTCCTTGATTTACAATTAAATCCACATATCTCATACGATATCTTTGCTCTGGATCTGAAAAGGCGTCATAAACCTCTCCCTCTTTCTCCTTAACGATTGGAAGCACTCTTAGTGATTTGCTCAAAAGTTTCAAACCTTTGGCGTGAACTGAAAGGTGACCGGTTTGTGTGATAAATGCGTAACCCTCAATTCCGATAATATCACCAATGTCAAGAAGTTTCTTAAAGACAGTGTTATAGAGAGTTTTATCCTCTCCAGGGCAAATTTCATCACGTTTAATATAAACTTGAATTCTACCCTCTTCATCTTGAAGTTCGATAAATGAAGCCGCACCCATAATTCTGCGACTCATAATTCTACCTGCAATTACAACATTTTCAAAATTTCCCTTTTCAGGATCATATCCCTCTTTGATTTGGGTTGTCGTTACATTTACAGGGAACATCTCTGCCGGATAGGGATTAATACCCAATGCCTCTAATTGTTGAAGAGATGCGCGTCTTCCTGCCTCTTGTTCGTTAAGTTCTATATTGCTCATTATTTTAATAATTGTACAAATTTTTCCAATTCTCTATTTAACATCGCAAAAATAGTCTTTTTTGTAAAAAAATAGAAATTTATTCCATATCTTTGCAAAGATATGGCAATAGATAAAAAGTGGATAGTTAAGGAGCCCGGAAATCCGGCGTTGGTAAGGCAGTTATCGTCAGAACTTGGTATTGATCAGGTTTTGGCAAACCTTCTTGTGCAACGTGGAATCAATACCTATGAGAAAGCAAGAGAATTTTTCCGCCCCTCACTTGACAGAATTCACGATCCATTCCTGATGAAGGATATGGATAAGGCAGTTGAGCGTCTTAATAATGCCATATTAAAGAAAGAGAGTATCCTTATTTATGGAGATTATGATGTTGATGGTACCACAGCGGTAGCATTGGTTTACTCTTTTATCAGCACACTGACCTCCAAAGCGGATTTCTATATTCCGGATAGATATAGCGAGGGATATGGTGTCTCATATCAGGGAATTGATTGGGCAAAAGAGCATGGTTTTTCACTTATAATAGCTCTGGACTGTGGTATCAAAGCCATTGAGAAGGTGAGATATGCAAGTTCTCTTGGTATCGATATGATTATCTGCGACCACCACCTTCCTGATGCAGAGTTGCCACCTGCGGTTGCTGTCCTTGACCCAAAGAGAGATGATTGTCACTATCCGTTTGATGATTTGTCAGGTTGCGGTGTGGGATTCAAGTTGGTACAGGCATTTTCTATCAAAAACAATATCAGTTTCGAAGAGATTTTACCTCTGTTGGATTTGTTGGCTGTAAGTATTGCTTCAGACCTTGTATCAGTAACAGGAGAGAATCGTATTTTGGCATATTATGGTTTGAAACAGTTGAATGAGAATCCTCGCAAGGGTTTGCAATCAATCATTAAACTTTCAGGCCTTGAAAAACATAAAATCACCATTGATGAAATCGTCTTCAAGATTGGCCCAAGAATCAATGCGGCCGGTCGTATGGAGTCGGGAAGGACAGCTGTTGAGCTTCTAATTTCTCATACTGATAAAGAGGCACAATCTATAGGTGCTGCAATCAATACTCAGAATAACGAACGCAAGAGTGTTGATAGAGAGATTACTCACGAGGCAATATCTATGGTGAAAAATTCTCCTGATTTCGCCACAAAGAAATCAACCGTTGTTTATAATCCATCTTGGCATAAAGGAGTTGTGGGAATTGTTGCTTCTCGTCTTGTTGAGGCATATTATCGTCCTACAATTGTATTTACAAAGTCCGGAGATAAAACCATTACCGGTTCAGCTCGTTCAATTGCAGGTTTTGACCTTTACGATGCAATTGAGAATTGTTCAGACCTTCTCGAAAACTTCGGAGGCCACATGTATGCTGCCGGAATGACATTAAAAGAGGAGAATTACGATGAGTTCTGTCAAAGATTTGAAAAATATGTTGAGTCGAAAATCAATGATGAGATGTTGACCCCTATTGTCAATATCGATACCTATCTTGATTTCAAACAGATTACTCCAAAATTCTTCAGAATATTAAAGCAATTCCAACCTTTTGGTCCGGGTAATCACTCGCCTGTATTCATTACCGAGAATGTTTATGATAATGGAAATGGTCGTAAAGTGGGCTCTGATAATGGCCACCTAAAGTTGGAACTTATCCAGGAGGATGAGCCGTATAGACATATCTCGGCAATTGCATTTAATCGTACAGAACACTTTGACCATATTCAGGCAGGAAACCCAGTCGATATATGTTACTCTATTGCTGAAAACTACTATCGTGGTATAGCTAATATCCAATTAAGAGTAAAAGATATAAAAAACAGAGAAGACCTTTTTAAATAATAGTCCGAAATGAAACGTGCTGAACTTATCGGAAGAATAGCAGATTCTGAAAAGATTTGGGATATGATTGTCATCGGAGGAGGGGCCACTGGTTTAGGAGTTGCTGTAGATGCGGCATCACGAGGTTATAGTGTTGCTCTATTCGAGATGGATGATTTTGCCAAATCAACATCAAGTAGGAGTACAAAACTTGTTCACGGAGGTGTGCGTTACCTTCAAAAAGGTGATGTGATGTTGGTTCTTGAGGCACTTCGTGAGCGTGGCAGGATGAAGGCAAATGCCCCTCATCTTGTTAAAGACCAATCATTTTTAATCTCAAATTATCGACATTGGGATAATTTCCTTTACTTTTTCGGACTACTTTTTTATGATATTCTTTCATTTGGATTCGGATATGGAAGAAGTCGTTTCGTAAGGGCAAAAACTGTTATGAAATATATCCCAACCTCTGTTCAAAAGGGGTTGAAAGGTGGTGTAGTCTATCACGATGGTCAATTTGATGATTCAAGAATGGCAATATCGTTAGCACAGACCTGTGTTGATAATGGCGGTGTAGCTCTAAATAAAATGAGGGTTAAATCTATTACTCACATCAATGGAAAGGTATCAGGTGTAGTTGTAGAAGATGGCCTTACAGGGAAGAGTTATGATGTAAAAGCCAAATCAATAGTCAATGCAGGAGGTGTCTATGTCGATGATGTGATGAAGATGGATTCACCGGATCATACTAAGATGATTGTTCCAAGTCAGGGAGTGCACCTTGTGTTGGATATGAAGTTCCTGCAGAGTGATTATGCAATTATGGTCCCAAAGACGAGTGATGGCAGAGTTCTCTTTGCTGTCCCGTGGCATAATAAAGTTGTTGTCGGTACAACCGATATAGTGCGTCCAACTCCACAGTCGGAGCCGGTCCCTCTTGATGAGGAGATTGAGTTTATTCTCAAAACCGCCTCTCTCTATATGAATCCTGCTCCAACTCGTGCCGATATACAATCGGTTTTTGCAGGTCAGAGACCTTTGGCAGCTCCAAAGAAGGAGGGAAAGAGCAGTAAGGAGATATCACGTGGACATAAAATCTTTACATCCCAAAGTGGAATGGTGACTATAACCGGAGGTAAGTGGACCTCTTATCGTTTGATGGCAGAGGATACTGTAAACAGAGCGATAAAGGTTGCCGGACTTGAACCAAGAGCTTGTGTTACCAAAAAGTTGCGAATCCACGGATATAAGAATGGAGTTGATTTACAAGATCACCTATATATTTATGGCTCGGATGCAGAGGCAATTAACGATTTGATTATTTCCAATCCGGAATATAGTAAGAGACTCTCTGCAAAATATGATTATACTGTAGCTGAAGTTCTATGGGCTGTCAGACATGAGATGGCCAACAGCGTAGAGGATGTACTCGCGCGTAGAGTGAGACTGCTTTTCATTGATGCACGTGAGGCAATAGCTGTTGCTCCACAAGTTGCACAAATTATGGCAAAAGAGTTGGGCAAATCTCAGGAATGGATTGATAATCAAGTGGATAGCTTTGTTAAGTTGGCTTCTAATTATTTTGTTGACTGCTAATGAAAAACCTCTTTTCTCCCCCTAAAGATAGAGAACGTTTATCTCCTGAAAAGATAAAGTCTAAATATCCATCAATGCGTCTCAGAGTTTTTTTAGGCGCATTTTTCGGCTATGCAGGATACTACTTAGTTAGAAAAAACCTCTCAATAGCAGCTCCTGATATGATATCGGAGGGGCTTTTAGATAAGGCAGGAGTTGGTATAGCAGCATCTGCTATCTCGATTGCCTACGCTTTCAGTAAGTTTATTATGGGAAGTATCTCAGATAGGTCAGATGCCAGAAAATTCCTGTCAGTAGGTTTGGTGCTATCGGCACTTGTGATGCTTATTGTAGGTTTTCTGCCATACAGTACGACAGATATTTCCCAGAATGTAGTGGTGATATTTATTGCTATGTTAGCAGTGGGATGGCTCTCGGGAATGGGGTGGCCTCCTTGTGGCAGAGTGATGTCGCATTGGTTTTCTCACAGTGAGAGAAGCTTCAAAATGAGTCTCTGGAATACTTCACACACAATTGGTAATGGCTCTATGAGTCTTTTAGTGGCAATTGGTATCTCTGTGATGATCTCTCTCGGCTTTGTGGAACAGACCTGGCGTGCAGCATTTATTTTTCCAAGTATTATTGCTATAGTTATTGCATTATTCTGCTACTGGGCTCTTCGTGACAGACCTACTGCTTGTGGATTGCCACCGGTTGAGGAGTACAGAGGAGATTATTCGGGTGTGAAAAATGTTAAGGGCGAAGAGGAGAAGATTCCATTCAAAAGATTATTCGTAGATTATATATTCAAGAATAGGATTCTATGGCTTATTGCTATTGCAAATGCCTTTATTTACCTGATTAGATATGGTATTGCAGATTGGGCACCTGTTTATCTTCAGGAGATGAATATTATGGATGGCTCACAAAGCAAACTTGCATTTGCTCTACACAATTATGCAGGTGTACCCGGAACAATAGTGTGCGGATGGATCTCTGCAAAACTCTTCAAAGGGAGATGTGCCCCGGCAAATGTGCTATATATGATTTTGGTACTTTTGGGTATTTTGCTCTATTGGCAGGCGGGAGCTGTTGCAACTTTTTTAGCACCTCTATTCGGGGCAACAGTAGAGAGTACAATGGTTGTGATTATCTATATCGCTTTAATTGAGATAGGTTTCTGTATTTATGGTCCTGTAGCCCTTGTAGGTGTGCAGGCTCTGAATCTTGTCCCTAAAAACGCAGCCGGAACTGCTGCAGGATTTGTTGGTCTCTTCGGATATCTAATAGGAGATGCATTACTTGCAAAAATATTATTGGGCGGCATGGCTCAGAGTTATGGCTGGCTTCCTGTATTCTGGATATTTATTGCTGGAGCAGTAATTGCAACTATCTTCTGTGCAACTACCTGGAAACGCGAAAAGTCCCTCGGATAAATTGATTCCCAAGATACCTTTTCAATTGTTGTATCTTTTTTAAAAAAGAGTTAATTTTGTTAAAAATAATACAACAATTATGAAAAGAATTTTTATTGTAGCTCTCTCTTTACTTGCTGTTTTATCATTAAATGCAAGAGAGATAAAAGGTGTCGTTAAATGTGGTTTGAAACCATTGAAAAATGTAGTTGTAACAGATGGTGAAAATTTCACAAAGACTTCATTATCAGGTCGTTACACTCTTGATATTGATAATGATGCTGAGTTTGTCTATATTGTGACTCCATCTGGCTATGTCGCAAAATATAAAGATGGTACACCTCAATTCTATCAAGAAATTGAAGAGGAAAAGGAGAAATATAATTTCAAACTTAAAAAGTGTGGTTCGAAAGAGAATTATGTATTGATAACCACAGCCGATCCTCAGATGAAGGAGAAAAAGCATATCAACCGATATAAAGATGAGACCATTCCAGATTTGAAAGAGAGTGCCGATAGATATGAAGGGACTGATGCTCAAGTTGTGGGAATAGCCCTTGGTGATATTGCCTGGGATGATTTGGACTATTTAGAGAAGTATAAAAAGGTACAAAAATCACTTGATTTTCCTTTCTATCCGGTAATCGGTAATCATGATCACGACACAGGCGAGAGTGATGATGATGAATCTGCAGATGATTACAGAGATGAGTTTGGTCCAAATTACTATGCCTTTAATTTAGGTGATGATTATGTAATTGTTCTTGACAATATTATCTATAAAGGAAGAAACAAATATAACGAAGAGATTAGCGACGAACAGATTTATTGGGTGAGAGATTATCTAAAACGTTATGTTCCAAAGGGTTCACACCTTATTATTGCTATGCATGCACCATATTATCGTTGGTATGCTAATAATAGAAAGATGAAGAGTGGAGAGAAACTTATGAAGGTTTGTGAAGATTACCAAGTGACAATTCTTTCAGGTCACCTTCATCATAATTCTGTCTTTGCAGTAGAGGAGAATGCAATTGAACACAATGTTTCGGCAGCAGGTGGCTCGTGGTGGGCTTGTGACCATGCAAAAGATGGTACACCTAATGGTTACAAGGTCTTTGAATCATTTGATGGAGAGTTCTCTTGGTATTATAAATCTACAGGTAAACCGATTGAATATCAGATAGAACTTTTTGAGCCGGGAGAGGGTATCCTTAATACCGATTATCTGTTGGCAAAGGTGTGGGATTGGGATCAGGAGTGGACTGTAGAGTGGTATGAGAATGGAAAGTACATGGGCAAGATGGATCAATGTGAGGATTACTCGCCTGATTATAAAGAGGATATTGAGAAGTTCTACAAAGGAAAGAAGGTGGCTGATTTCCGTAAACCTCACAAAACTCACTTCTTCTTCAGAGCAAAACCATCAGAAGGTGCTAAACAGATTAAAGTTGTAGCCAAAGATCGTTTTGGAAGGGAATACAGTTCTGAGATTGAATTGTAGAAGAGTATTTTTTTACTCCAGAGATTCATATATTTTCCTGCGTTCTTCGTAGATTTTCTTAATCTCCTCGATAGAATTGCAGTTGGCAAATATCGCACGTTTCTGAGGCGATTCCTCAATCCTTTTGGCAATTATTTCAAAGGGGGTATCTAACCATAGTATTTTTCCTAACCCTTTGAGTATTAATTGATTGCCTGGGCGTAGGGGAGTACCTCCACCGCAGGAGAGAATAATGTTTCTATCCTCCACCTCATTAGAAAAATCAAGAAGGGATTGGCTCTCAATATCCCGGAAATACTCCTCTCCTTTTGTGGATATTATCTCTTCGATTGAGCCATATCTCTTCTCAATATAACTATCCAAATCTACCCACTCCCAACCGAGGTCTGATGCCAATCTCTCTCCGTAGGTGCTTTTACCACTGAATGGGAAGCCGATGATGGATATTACCATTATTTATTAAAATAGAGTTAATTCAATAGGTTCGTCAAAGTCCGGAATCTCATTGTTGTCAGGGTCTGAAACAATATTATCATCAATGGTAATGTTGTCAAGATTCAACTCTATCTCTGCATCATCATCTTCAGGTTTCTCATCTTCTTTAACAAGAGGTTCGATAAATCTGATTTCAGAGGTCTCAAAATATGTAACTTTCTTACCCTTGGCCTTGATGCCTTTCTTTCCGATAAATTGCTCAACATCAATAACTTCCGGAGCTCTGCCAATATGCTTTCCTCCAAAAATCAGTTCAAGTTGAGGATATGAATCATCCGAAATTGCAACTAAATATGAACCCTTTGCCTCTCCGATAAATGATTGAACATTATTATCACTTATATCAAATGAGAAGCGTTTTATATAGAAACTCTTCAGTTCCTCATCCCAATAGAGTGCAGAGTAGGTCTTATCAATTGATAATTTCTCTACACTTAGAAGATCGCCTTGATATCTGTTGCTTAGATCGAAAGAGGTAGTGTAGTAGGTACCATCTTTACATATTGCAAGGATGTGTTCGCCATCAACAAACTCTCCAAGGAATCTTCCTCTCGAGTCTTCGTTCAACCTGTTGATATCTTCATCAAACCAGATTGCTTTGCCTCCGATTGTAGATACACCTTTGGATTTAAGTTGAATCTTGGCGATGTGGTTTTTAGTCACCATATTACCTCTTGATGCTCTTCCTTTAATTGCGAGTTTTGCAAAATTGAAATCATCAACCAATTTTTTCAACTTAGGTCTTGGTTTATAGTATATTTTCAAAACTTCTGCCTCTCCGTTAGGGTTAGAGGTTAGCCATAGAACTGTAGAATCAGGTGTTCCTTGTGTCAAATCATACTCTTTATCTTTCGATATACCGCTTACAAAGAATCGTTTTGCATAGATAATTCCACCTTTACCATCTCTATAGACTGCATTATAGATAGTGCGTTTGTCATTCTTTTTGAATACGGCAATATGGATTATTTTTTTACCTACAAATGCTTTAGGCGACACTTTCGTAATAATGTATTTGCCTGATTTTAAGAAGATTATGATGTCATCAATATCAGAGCAATCGCAGATGAATTCTGCATTTTCATCCTTTTTAAGTGATGTGCCAACAAATCCCTCATCTCTATTTGCATATAGTTTGGCATTATTTGCAACAACTTTAGTCGCTTGTATAGTTTCAAATGAGGTAAGAGTTGTTTTACGAGGATACTTTGCACCATACTTCTCTTTTAAGTGGATAAAGTAGTTGATAGTGTATTCTGTAAGGTTGGAAAGATTATTCTTAACCTCAGCAATCTTATCTTCAATGGCACGAATCTTCTCCTCTGCAGCTTTGATATCGAATTTTGAGATTTTGCGTACCGGCTTTTCTACCAATTTCAATATATCATCACGTTTAATCTCTCTATAAAGAAGATTTTGGTATCTGCTCATCTCTTGCTCTACATCATCAAGTTGTTTATCCCATGAGCGAGCATCATTTTCGAGAATACGATATACCTTCTTTTCGAAGAATATTTTTTCAAGAGAGCTATAGTGCCAATTGGCTTCAAGTTCATCTAAAATTATTGATAACTCTCTCTGGAACAAATCTTTAGTATGGAATGCATTATAACGGAGAATTTCCTCTACTTTCAGGAAGTGAGGTTTACTATCCATAATAACACAGGAGTTTGGATTTAGCGAAACTTCACAATTTGTGAATGCATATAGTGCATCGATGGTCTTATCCGGAGAGACATCATTTTGAAGTGTGATGATAATTCTTGCTTGTGAAGATGTATTATCATCTACCTTTTTAATTTTGATTTTTCCCTGTTCGTGTGCTTTGTAGATACTCTCAATAATTGTTGATGTATTAGTGCCGAAAGGTATCTCTGTTATTGCAAGAGTCTTTTTGTCCAATTTCTCAATTTTGGCTCTCACTTTAACCTGTGAACCCCTTAAACCTCCATTATATTTACTGCAATCGGCAAAACCACCGGTAGGGAAGTCAGGGAATAGTTCAAACTCCTCATCTTTCAATGCACAGACACAAGCATCAAGCAGTTCGTTAAAGTTGTGTGGGAGTATTTTACAAGCAAGTCCTACTGCAATACCCTCAGATCCGTGAGCAAGGAGTAACGGGAATTTGACAGGTAGATTAACCGGCTCCTGAGACTCTCCATCGTATGAAGGTACCCACTCTGTTATTTTGCTGTTAAAGGCCACTTCAAGAGCAAAATCACTCAATTTTGCCTCGATATAACGACCTGCAGCAGCTTCATCACCTGTAATTATGTTACCCCAGTTACCCTGACAAGTAATCAAGTAACCCTTTTGACCTAATTGAACAAGTGCATCCTTGATAGAGGCATCTCCGTGAGGGTGAAACTTCATTGTGTCACCGGCAATACCGGCAACTTTATGCAACTTGCCATTTTCTCCATTTTTCATTGCATGAAGAATACGGCGCTGAACGGGCTTCAATCCATCACTGATGTGAGGGACAGCTCTCTCCAAAATTACATAAGAAGCGTAGTCGAGAAACCAATTCTTAAACATTCCCGACAACTTATATTTATTCTCCCCATCTTTGACAACTTTCTCGAATTTTGCGACCTCCTGACTATTACATTCACTTAGCTCTTCGCCAGATGTAAGTCCCTCATTTTCAAGATCTTTATCTCTATCTTCAATGCTCATATTTATATCAATTAGTCTAAAATATACCCGAATTTTTTAAGTTTGCGTTTATCTTCTCTCCAGTTCTCATCTACTTTGACAAAGAGTTGCAAATATACCTTTTTTTCGAAAAAATTCTCCATATCAATTCGTGCCTCAGTGCCAACTTTTTTCAGTGCAGAACCCTTATGGCCGATGATAATTCCCTTTTGAGAAGAGCGTGCAACGTAGATAATTGCACTTATTTCATATCTCTCTTCACCCTCTTTGAATTGATCGATTACAACCTCTGTGCAGTATGGAATCTCTTTGGAATAGTTGAGTAAAATTTTCTCTCTGATAATTTCAGATGCGAAGAAACGAAGATTTTTATCTGTAAAGGCATCCTTGTCAAACCAGGCAGGACTTTGTGGAATATTATCTAAAATGTAATTAAAGATATTGTCCAAATTGAACTTCTCTAAAGCCGAGACAGCGAAAATCTCGGCTTTAGGTACAAGTTCTTTCCAATGTTGATAAAGTTTAAGCACCTCGTCTTGTGACCCTTTATCAATTTTATTAATCACCAATGCGACAGGGCAATCGACTTTATTCAACTTTTCAATATACTCCTTATTCTTTTCACTCTTTTCGTAAATATCTGTAACATAGAGTATTAGGTCTGCATCACCAATTGCGGTATCAACAAAATCCAACATACTTTGTTGTAATTTGTAGTTTGGTTTCAAAATTCCCGGTGTGTCGGAATAGACAATCTGGTAATTCTCACCATTAACAATTCCCATTATTCTGTGTCTGGTAGTTTGTGCCTTTGCCGTAACAATCGAAAGTTTCTCTCCAACTAAGGCATTCATCAATGTAGATTTTCCTACATTAGGGTTACCAATAATATTTACAAAACCAGCTTTGTGAGGAGTGTTATTTGTCATAATCAATTGATTATCTGTTAATTATAAGATCCAACTTTGAGCATTGTAATCTCTTGTTCAGTCAGGAATCTCCAAGCACCTCTGCGGAGACTCTTCTTTGTAAGACCTGCAAAATATACTCTGTCAAGCTTTACAACGGTCAGACCTACACCCTGGAACATTCTCTTTACGATTCTGTTTCTGCCCGAGTGAATCTCTATGCCTACCATATTCATTTTTCCATCAAGATAAGCAAGTGCGTCTGCATAGATTGAACCATCCTCTAACTCAATACCTGTAAGCAATTTTTCAAATTTCTCTTTGCTCAAGTTCTTATTGAGTTGTACTTGGTAGATTTTCTTCTTTTGGTATGATGGGTGGCTTAGTTTTTCTGCCATTTCACCATCGTTTGTGAATAGAAGAACACCTGTTGTATCTTTGTCAAGTCGTCCTACAGGAAATACTCTTTGTGGACAAAGTTCAGGGTTGATAAGTTCCATGACTGTCTTTTCAGCGTGAGGGTCATTTGTAGTTGTAACATAACCTTTTGGTTTGTTCATTACAATATAAACTTTGTTCTCACCTTTAAGACGTTCACCATTGAAGCGGATGTCATCATTTACACTTACTTTTGTACCAAGTTCGGTAACAACCACTCCATTTACAGTTACAACGCCGGCAAGGATCAAATCATCTGCCTCTCTTCTTGAGCATACTCCTGAATTGGCAATGAATTTGTTAAGACGAACCATATTTGGATCGCCTGCAGGGCGTTGAGCAAATGCAGCTTCAGCAGCTTTGCTTCTTTGCAATTCCTCTCTTCTAATGTACGGAGACTCTTTGTAAGGGAAATTAACGTTCTTAGGTTGTCCTTTCTTCTTAGCATTATTCTTTGCTAAGCCATTTTGATTTTTTCCTCTTTGTTGATAATTCTTATTGCCCTTTGCCGGAGCGCCTCTCTTAGGACCATTGCCTCCGTTAAAGGTTCTTTTACCATACTCTCTTTGTCCTGAATTTTCATTCTGACTTGAGTAATCTCTTCTTCCTGATGTGTCCACTCTTTGATATCTTCCTCTTTGATCATCAGTTCTCTTAAAATGTTCTCTTTTACGAGGAGCTCTATTTTCAGAATAAGCTCTTCTCTCTGGATAACCACCTTCAGAGTCTCTTCTTTCAGAATATACTCTTCTTGGTTGGCTTTCATAATCAGAGTTGTGATTAACTCTCTTGTAGTGTCTTTCTGCCCTCACGGGTTTTTCGTCGCTATTGTAACGTGGACGATCTTTGTAATCTCTTTGCATTTTTAATGAACGTTTAAAAATATTTCATCGCGAAATAATCAACTGCAAAAATAGGAGAATAACTTTTATTTTCCTATTTTTGTTGCCCTAAATAATAAAAAGTGTGTAAGAATGTGGCGAGAGAATTTTTTTAGGGTTTTATATCTTTTTACCCAACCCTTTCATAGGGCAATTTGTTCAGTAAAAGATAATCATCAGAGATCGTTTATTACAATTTCAATTGTTGCAATAGCAATTACTGCAATAATATCAATACAGATAGTTCTGGGTGGTTTTGCAGACTATATGTTGGACTCCTTTAACTCCTTTGGTATCAATCAGTTAGAATTAACATCTAATCACGATGTTGATGGGGTAAATAGTTCTCCTTTTTCAAAGGTTGAATCTGAAAAAATTAAAACTCTCCTTGCCGACAAGTACTCTATCGGCACCTTTTGTCACTTGTCGCAATTTGTCTCACTGAAAGGTGGAGGAAAGGTGTCGGAGCCACTTTTCTCTCTTTGCGCTGCTGATTGTAACTATCTCAATATGAATGGATTATCCCTCTCTTGTGGTGCACCTTTTACTCATAGAAATCAGGAGGAACCGATTGCACTTATAGGGGAGAGTGTCGTTTCGGAGTTATTTGGAGAGAGAGAGCCGATAGGGGAGAGTATTACCATTGGTAAGAGTGATTATACTATTTCAGGTATACTTAAAGATGAATTATTAACATCAAAGTTAGCTCTGCCAAATTTGGTTATAGTACCAATTGCTCAATTGCCAAATATTCCAATTACTCAGCCATTGGATTATGCTCTGACATTTGCAGCCGATGGAGATATTGATGAAATATCTTCCGAAGTAGAGAGAGCAGCTTTGCAAATCAGAGGTGCAAAAACTCTGCAAGAGTCTGGTTTGCAGATTGTTAAAGGGAATGCTGTGTCAGACTCCATTATCGACTTAACCGGCCGGATATCGTGGACATCAATGGTTATTGCCATCATTTTGCTCTTTGGTTCAATGATATCACTTATAAATATAATTTTAGTCTCTTTCAGGGAGAAAAGCAGAGAGATATGGGTGGAGAGAGCAATTGGAGCCACGCGTTTGGCTGTGATTATGGAATTCCTTTGCGAGTCTTTGATATTGGCTCAATTAGGAACCTTGGTCGGAATAATATTGGGAATGATATCTGGCTTTGTAATTTCAAGTCATTTGGAAATTAACTTTCTCATACCTTGGGAATGGGTGGGTAGAGTGATAGTTATATCTTTGATAATCAGTGTAATATCCGGATTGATGCCTATTCTGAAAGAGGATAGGATATGAAACTACTTCAATGAGAATATGTAGGTTATTGTTCCCTCTTGTGCGACAGAACTGCCGGTGCTGAATTTTGCCTTCAGAGCTGCGCGTCTGGCTGACTCTCTTAGAACGCTGTTGCTGGTTGTTGTCCCCTTTGGACTAACCTCTGCAGAGGTGACATTACCGGAAGCATCTACTACAATTCTGATTACAACAGTACCTCTGTCATTCTCCGCATAAGATGGTAAAGGCAGAGATCCAAGTATCTGTCTGCCTTCAAGTTGAGCAGATGGTGCCCCCTCTGTGGCACCACTCTTTGTGTTGCCGGAAGCGTGTCCCTCTTTAAGTGTTTCTCCAATTTTATCTGAAGTCTGAGCTGCCAATGTGTCCTTTTTTGCTTTATTGGCGGCAGAAGAAAACAGAGCGCGTTTGTCTATCTCCTTTTTGCGTTCCGGCTCAAATGTCTCAACATCACCATTATCGGAGATTGTGCTCTCTTCCGCTTCATTCTGCTTTGTGCCAACCTCTTGACCTTCAGACTTTTGCACAAGTTCTATCTCTTTATTGGGATCCGCCACGGGAGATTTTGGCTGCACTCCAACCGCTACATCAATCGGCTTTGTTTCCTCTATCTCTTGTTCAAATTCCATTAGGATACCAAGCTCGTCAGGTGGCGGAAATTTATATTTTAAGCCCGATTCAAAACAAAGAAACAGCAGTGCAACGTGGAAAAGAATCGTTGCAGCTGCTGCTATTACCTTTGAATTATGTGAATCTCGACTCTGCATTCAAACTATTCTGGCTGCGTGGCCATTATAACTTTATAATTATTTCTCTTAGCAATATTCATAATTGCGACAACCTCCTTAATAGGAACGGTCTCATCTGCGTATATTGAGAAGGTTGGATCCTCTGTACCATCAAGCAACTCAACAACCTCATTTTCTATTTCACTGAATTTGATAGGTTTGGCATTGCCATTGATGTGATATGAGAACTTATCTCCTTTAAGATGCTTAATGGAGACACTTACTGTTGCCTTTGCCGAAACTTGTCCTGTACTCTTCGGAAGAAGAAGCTTTAGAGCATTCGGATTTATCAGTGTCGAAGTGACAAGGAAAAATATCAGCAAAAGGAAGACGATATCCGTCATTGAGGACATCGAAAAGGATGCATCTACCTTTGTTCTTCTCTTGATTGCCATAATTTCCTATTGATGAAGCATATCTAAAAATTCAATTGATGAGTTCTCCATTTTTGCGACAACTCCTGATACTTTGGATGTAAGGATATTGTATGCAAAATATGCCAAAATACCCACTACAAGACCACCAACTGTGGTTATCATCGCAGTATAGATACCACCTGAAAGCAGTGTGATGTCGATATTGTTTCCGGCTTGAGACATATTGAAAAAGGCCTGAACCATTCCCATAACAGTACCAAGGAAACCAATCATAGGAGCACCTCCGGAGATGGTAGCCAATGTTGCTAAGCCCTTCTCCAATCTTGCAACCTCAACAGTTCCTACATTTTCGATAGCTGCCTGGATATCAGCAAGAGGTTTACCTGTTCTTTGCAATCCCTTTTCCAACATTCTTGCTACAGGAGAATCTGTCTTATTGCAGAGAGCAATAGCAGACTTGATCTTTCCATCTTGAATGTAGTCATTGATGTCTTTAAGGAAGTTTTTATCCAATTTTTCAGCTTTTCTTATGGCAACCCATCTTTCAGCAAAGATATAGATTGCAATAATTGATAAAATTAGTAGAACGATCATAAGCCAGCCACCTTTGGCCGCCATATCGATAAGTGAAAAAGATAACTCCTCTTGTACAGTGGCAGTTATCGCTTCAGGATCTGTTTGAAGTAAGAGTGATAATATCATAATGTTATAAAAATTTGTGCAAAAATAATATTAAAAAATAAATCTATGTTAGAATGTCACACATTTTGTGCCATTATATGAGCCAGTGAAGTTCATAGGGATACTCTATGTGGTTGAGAAATAGGGCATTACCCTTGACTGATTGCCCTGCTGATGATCTGTTTTTTGATTGAATTACCTCATCTATCCACTCAATATCCTTTCTTCCTCTTCCTATCTCCAATAGCGTTCCCACTATTGCCCTGACCATATTTCTCAAGAAGCGGTTAGCTCTGATTGTAAAGACAAAATGGCTTTCATCTATCATCTCCCAACGGGCAAAGCTCAAGTTGCAAATCGAGGTTTTATTACCTCCATTAACCTTTTCAAAAGATGAGAAATCACGCTCTCCAAGTAGATGTAAAGCTGCCTCATTCATCTTTTCAATATCTAAATTAAATGGGAAATAGCAGGAGAAATCGTTAGAGAATGGGTCCTTTGATGTGTGAACATAATATTTATACTCTCTCTCTGTAGCATCAAAACGTGCGTGAGCATCATCTTTAACTCTGCAACAATTGTTAACAACAATCGTATTGGGAAGAATGGCATTTATTTTGTATAAAAACTGTTCCGGATTCTTTTCAATTTCGCGGTTGATGTCAAAATGTGCGATACAATACTTTGCATTTACGCCGGCATCTGTTCTGCCTGCCCCGGTTAGCGAGATTGGCTCTTGGGCATAGATTGAGAGGGCGTTTTGTAACTCTTGTTGAACAGAGTTCGCATTATCCTGAATCTGCCAGCCACTGAACGCTGCACCATTATAGGAAATTGAAATAAAGTATCTCATAAATAATTGCTACATTTGTAGGATTTGTAAAGTTTGACAAAAATACAAAATCATTTTATATGGAGAGTGTAAACATAAAAGAACTTAACGACCGAATTCAAAAAGAGAGTGCCTTTGTGGATATTATCACAATGGAGATGAATAAGGTCATTGTTGGACAAAAAGAGTTGGTGGAGAACCTTCTTATTGGTTTACTTGCAAATGGACATATCCTTTTAGAGGGCATGCCTGGTCTTGCTAAGACTTTGGCAATCAATTCGTTAGCAAAAATAATTGATGCAAAATTCAGCCGTATCCAATTTACACCGGATCTTTTACCTGCCGACCTTGTGGGAACAATGATCTATAGTCAGAAGAACGAGGATTTCCAGATTAAAAAGGGACCTATTTTTGCAAATTTCATCTTGGCTGATGAGATTAACCGTTCTCCTGCAAAGGTGCAATCTGCTCTTCTTGAGGCAATGCAAGAGAGACAGGTAACAATTGGAACAGAGACCTTCAAACTTCCTGAACCATTCTTGGTAATGGCTACTCAAAACCCTATTGAACAGGAGGGAACATATCCGCTTCCTGAAGCTCAGGTGGACCGTTTTATGTTGAAAGTGGTTGTAACTTATCCTAAAAAGGATGAGGAGAAGCTCATTATTCGCATGAATAATACAGGTGAATATCCAACCCCGACAACACAACTAAAACCTGAAGATATTGTCAGAGCGCGTCAGGTGGTGAGAGATGTCTATATGGATGAGAAGATCGAGAGATACATTGTCGATATAGTGTATGCAACTCGTACTCCTGAGAATTATGGTCTTGCCAAATTGAAGAACCTTATCTCTTATGGTGGATCTCCAAGAGCAAGTATCTCATTGGCTATGGCAGCAAAAGCATACGCATTCATCAAGAGAAGAGGTTATGTAATCCCGGAAGATGTGAGAGCGGTGGCATACGAAGTTTTGCGTCATAGAATTGGCTTGACTTACGAAGCTGAAGCGGAGAATATCACCACAGAAAATATCATTTCAGAAATAATGAATGCAGTCGAAGTTCCTTAGTAGATAATTATGGAAAATGAACTGTTAAAAAAGGTACGTAAAATAGAGATAAAGACACGAAGTCTCTCTCATCAGATTTTTGCCGGAGAGTATCATTCTGCCTTTAAGGGGCGTGGTATGGCCTTCAGCGAGGTTCGTGAATATCAGTGGGGTGACGATATCCGTAATATGGATTGGAATGTTACAGCACGTATGCGTTCGCCCTATGTGAAGATTTTCGAAGAGGAGAGAGAGATGACTGTTTTGCTGTTGATAGATGTCAGCGGCTCTCGCCTTTTTGGTACGACAGACAAGTTGAAGAGAGATTTGATTACCGAAATTGCAGCAGTCTTATCATTTTCTGCCTCTATAAACAATGATAAAGTTGGAGCTCTCTTTTTTAGCGATAAAATTGAGAAATTCATCCCTCCTAAAAAGGGACGAAGCCATCTTTTGCGAATTATCAGAGAGTTGGTCTATTTTACCCCTCAGAGTCGTGGTACAGATATATCAGAGGCGCTTCGCTTCCTTACAAATGCAATCAAGAGAAGATGTACGGCTTTTCTTCTCTCAGATATGATGGATTTTGATCTTAATAACAATCCTCGTTACGAGGAGGCACTGAAAATTGCAAAAAACAGACACGATCTCTCGGTAATAAATATCTACGATCCACGTGAAAGAGAGATTCCTAATGTGGGAATGATTCGTCTGAAAGATGCAGAGAGTGGTAATTATATTTGGGTTGATACATCATCAAAAGAGATGAGAAGAGAGTATGCCAAGTGGGGAGAGGATGCCTTTTTGAAGAGCAGACAACTTCTTAGAAAATATGCGGTTGATAATGTAAGTATCAGTACCGACCAGGATTATGTAAAGGGACTTATTTCATTTTTCAAATCAAGATCATAATGAAAAGAGTATTTTTGATATTGGGACTTCTATTATCCACTCTTTCAATGAGGGGAGAGGTGATTATTGTAGATTCTACAATGATGACATTTCCATCCAAATTGAGCAGGGATACCATATTGATAGGTGACCAGATTGAATGGACAATGCAGGTGATGGTGAAAAAGGGAGAAGAGATTGTCTTTGAACCATTCCAAAATCCTGTCACACAAGGAGTTGAGTTGATTGGTACATTCAAGTTGGATACATTGAAGAGTCGTAAAGATGAGTTATTACTTCAAGGAAAGGCGATAATCACATCATTTGACAGTGGTACATTCTATCTTCCGGAGGTTATGGCGGCTATTGAACATTTAGATGGCAGGGTTGATACACTCTTCTTTGATGGACCTATTCTTGATGTTACAACGATTCCTATCGATACTGCAACATTTGAGATGTATGATATAAAGGGACAAATCAACTATCCCATAACATTCAAAGAGATGGCTCCATACATACTGCTTGTAATTCTTTTAATTGTTGCTATTTGGTTGATAATCAGGTATATACGATTACGAAAAGAGAATAGGAATTTCTTTGGAAAGCCGATTGTAAAGGATCCTGCACACATTGTGGCACTTCGCTCATTAGACAAGATCAGAAATCAAAATTTGTGGCAGAACAATAAACAAAAACAGTATTATACTGCCGTTACAGATACTCTTAGAGTTTATATTTCAGATAGATACAACTTCTCGGCAATGGAGATGACCTCTAACGAAATTTTGGAGATGCTTGCCAAAGATAAGGAGTTGGAAAAGAGAATTTATGATGATTTGACATCTCTATTTACAACAGCAGATTTGGTAAAATTTGCAAAATATCTTGCCTCGGAGGAGGAGAATCAAGATGCAATCCCTATCGCTGTGAGATTTGTCAATGCAACTTTTTTACAAGAATTGGAGGAGAATAAATGATCTTTTTTGAATATCCCAAATTGCTCTTCCTAGAGCTGATTCTGATACCTTTGATTGCTCTCTATATTTACAGGGAGATTAAGGGCAAGTCGCCATTTCTTGTTGTATCCAATCTCGCCCCCTGGAAGGGAAAGAGGAGTTTCAAAGTAACAGTTTTAAGGCATGTTCCATTTGCCTTGAGGATGATTGCAATTGCAGCAATTATTGTTGCTGTAGCTCGTCCGAGGACATCTGCAGACTTCGAAAAGATTGATACTGAGGGAATTGACATAGTTTTGGCTATGGACGTCTCAACTTCAATGTTGGCTCGTGACTTTATTCCCGACAGAATTGGTGCTGCAAAGGATATCGCCATTGAGTTTATAGCATCAAGGCCAACAGACAGAATTGGAATAGTTGTCTTTTCCGGGGAGAGCTATACACAATCTCCACTTACAACAGATAGGGTTACACTGATCAATCTGATGAAAGAGATTCAGACAGGTCTTATCGAAGATGGCACAGCAATTGGTAATGGTTTGGCTACTGCTGTTGCCCGTCTGAAAGATTCTGATGCAAAGAGCCGGGTGGTTATTCTTTTGACAGATGGTGTGAATAACTGTGGTGAGATTGCTCCATTGATGGCTGCAGAGATTGCAAAAACTTACGATATAAGAGTATATACTATCGGTGTAGGTGCAATGGGTACAGCTCCATATCCATTTATGACCCCTTTTGGAGTGCAGATGCAAGAGGTTGAGGTACAGATAGATGAGAAGTTGTTGTCCTCAATCGCAGAATCTACGGGAGGAAAATATTTCAGAGCTACCGACAATACCAAGTTGCTTGAAATTTATGGTGAAATCAATAAATTGGAGAAGAGCAGGACAACTGTCGATAGTTTTCCGATTTATACAGAATTATACCACAAATATGCTCTTATTGCTCTATTGGCTTTGGCTTTAGAGTTACTTTTTAGAATGTTTGTTATTAAAAGATTACCTTAATTATGATACATTTTGCAGAGGCACAATATCTTCTTTTAATACTCCTGATACCATTTTTATTTATCTTTTACGCCCTTTCCTTGAGGTTAAAAAAGAAAAATATAAAGAAACTCGGTAATCCGGAGCTTTTGACTTCACTAATGCCAAATGTCTCAAAATCAAAAGGTTGGTGGAAAATAACACTACTTGCGATAGCTCTATTCTTCTTTTTTATAGGTCTGTCCCGCCCACAATTGGGAGCCAGAGTTAAAGAGAGAGAAAGCAAAGGTGTCGAGGTGATGATTGCCCTTGATGTTTCAAACTCTATGTTGGCGGAAGATTTTTCTCCAAACAGATTGGAACGAGCTAAATTGGCAATTTCAAGACTTGTCGATAGATTGCAGGGAGATAGAATTGGTTTAATAGTTTTTGCAGGAGAATCTTTCGTTCAATTGCCTATTACAACCGACTATGTTTCGGCCAAAGTCTTTCTAAATAGTATAAACACCGGCTCTGTACCAATTCAAGGAACGGCACTTGGAGAGGCAATTACATCTTCAGCAAAGAGTTTCAGTACCCAAAGTGATGGCAGTAGAGCGATTATTTTGATAACTGATGGCGAAAATCACGAAGATGACCCTATTGCAGCAGCCCACGCAGCTTCTGATATTGGAATACGAACATACTGTATCGGAGTCGGCTCGCCGGAGGGAAAACCAATCCCTTACGAGGGAGAGTTGATGAAAGATTCTCAGGGAGAGATTGTTGTAACTCGTCTTGATGAAAAGACCTTAATGGAGATAGCAGATGCCGGAAATGGTATCTATGTCAGAGCCGGAAATAATGAATTCGGTCTAAATCCAATTATTGACAATATAAAGGAGCTTGATGAGAAGCAATTCGAGTCAGTGGTTTTTGAGGATTTTGATGAAAAATATATGTGCTTCCTTGCAATAGCTTTGTTCTTCCTTATATTGGAAATTATGATAGGGGAGTCGAAGCCAAAAAAGGATCTGTTTTAATATGTCATTATGGGAAAATTTATAAAAATATTGTTTTTACTGACTCTCTTATTTAGTACGCAACTACTTGATGCTCAGGTGGATAGGAAAGAAGTGCGTAAAGGGAACAGGGATTTTGCCAAAGGTAATTATCAAGAAGCGGAAATCAATTACAAGAAGGGATTGATAAAGGATTCTACCTCTCTTGCGGCACAATTTAACTTAGCCAATACCTACTATAAGTTGGATAATTATCCTCAGGCACAAGAGACAATTACAGCTATTGGAGATACTATTGCAAATGCCAAAAACAGTTCAGATATCTATCATAATCTTGGCAATATATACTTAAAACAGAAGCAATATCAACAGGCAATCGAGGAGTATAAAAATTCATTAAGAAGAAATCCTGATGATATGGAGACTAAATCCAATTTGGCTTATGCTCAAAAGATGCTGAAAGATCAACAAAATCAGCAGAATAATGATCAGAACGATAATCAAAATAATGATAATCAGAATGATCAAAATCAGGACCAGAATGATAACCAGGATAATCAAGATAACCAGGATAATCAGGACAATCAAGATAATCAGGATCAGAATGATAATCAGAATAATGACGATAAGAATGATGATCAAAAAGATAATCAGAACGATAACCAGGATGATAACAAGGACAACAATTCCAATCAAAATAACCCGCCAAAGAGCGATCAGCAACAGAATCAGAGTCAGCAACCCAAGATAACACCTCAGGCAGCCCAGCAGATGCTTCAAGCGATTGAAGATAAGGAGAGAGAGACTCAAGAGAAGGTTAAAAAGGAGAAGGCATTATTGATGAAATCTAAACAGAAAGAGAAAAATTGGTAATATGAAGAGAATATTATTGAGTAGCGTTTTGTTATTGAGTTTTGTTGCACTTTTTGCACAGAACTCATTATCCGTTGAGGTTGAGAGAGTTGTCTCAATTGATGAAAACTTCCGTGTGGTTTTCAAAGCAGATGGAAAGGTTTCTGATTTCAAATGGGAACCAACAGCAGATTTTGATCTTTTATGGGGACCTCAGAAGGGATCAATGTCAAGCACCAATATTGTTAATGGTAAGAGAACAACCTCATACACAGAGACCTTTACCTACATTTTGCAGGCAAAAGCTCAGGGAAAGTTTGTAATACCGAGTGCGACAGCAACAATCGAAGGTAAGGAGTATTCAACCAATGAGACCTCTATTGAGGTGGTCGCTGCTCAGAAATCTTCATCAAGTCAGCAGTCTGGTGATTCGCAAAGTGCTGATAATCAACAAGGTGGGACATCCCAGACGGCGATCTCTTCTGATGATATATTTTTGAAAATGACTGTCAATAAGAGTAAAGTTGTTAAAGGAGAGCCGATTGTGGCTACTTTGAAGTTATATACAAAAGCCGATATTTCTAATTTTGAGGATATTAAGTTTCCATCGTTCAACGGATTTTGGAGTCAGGAGATTTATGCTCCACAAAATATTGAATTTCAAAGGGAAAGTGTAGATGGAACTATATACCATTCAACAGTTTTACGCAGATATATGCTTATCCCTCAACAGACAGGTACATTAGAAATCGATCCGGCAGAGATTACAACAATTTTAAGACTCAGAACTTCTTCCGGCGGAGGACGATCTATTTTTGACGATTTCTTTGATACATTTCAGACAGTCAGGAGAAAGTTGCGTACATCACCAATAAAGGTGCAAGTATCTCCACTGCCATCATCTGCACCGGCATCATTTACCGGAGCTGTAGGAAAGTTCTCAATGAGTGTAAAACTCAATAAAGATGAATTGAAGGCACACGAGGCATCATCTATCACTGTAACTCTTTCAGGAAAGGGAAATGTGGCACTTTTGGACTCTCCGAAAGTGGTTTTACCTCCTGACTTTGAGGCATACGACAAGAAGAGTTCAGAGAATATAAAGCCGGGAACAGGTGGCACAGAGGGAAGTAAAAGTTTTGAGATTCCATTTATTCCAAGAAGTCATGGTGAGTATAAGATAGACCCTATTAAATATACCTATTATGATATAGATGCCAAAAAGTATGTTACCATCCAATCCGATACATTGAAAGTTAATGTTTTGAAGGGTGATGATATTGCAACATCTACATTTATTCCGGGAGATAGTCGCCAAAGTGTTAAGAATCTGAATCAGGATATACGCTTTATAAAGAGTAATATTTCCGATTTGAAAGAGAGTGGAAAATTCTTTGTGATCTCTCCATTGTTTTATATACTACTTGCCCTGTTTGTGGTCTTGTTTGTTGTGACTAAGTTGCTGATTAGCAGGAATATATCACGCCGTGCTGATGTGGTGGCATCAAAGAATAGAAAAGCAAACAGAGTGGCAAAAGCTCGTCTGAAAAATGCTGGAGAGTTACTAAAGAAGAATCTCTATTCTGCATATTATGAGGAGTTACACAAGGCGTTGATGGGTTATATTTCAGATAAATTGATAATCCCGACTGCAGAAATCTCCAAAGAGAAGATTATAGAATCTTTGAAAGAGAGATCTGTAGATGAGGGTATAATTAACTCTTTTATAAATATTGTTGATATGTGTGAATTTGCACGTTATGCCCCTGCAGCCGGAAATGATGCAATGGAGAGAGATTATTCAGAGGCGGTAGATGTTATTTCAAAATTGGAGAGTTCCGTTAAAGGTACAAAAGTTTCTAGTCCTAAATCGTTGATAATCATTTTGTTACTCGCTATTTCGGCTACATCTTATGCTACCGGAACAGATTCACTTCAGATCAAGGCAGTAGATTCTTATACAGAACAGAGATACCAAGAGGCATTGGAATTTTATCAGGAAATTGAGGCACAGGGTTTAATATCAAGTGACCTATGCTATAATATCGGTAACTGTTATTATAAGACAGGAGAGAATGCCAGGGCAATTCTCTATTACGAACGTGCCATTAAGTTGAATCCGCAAAATGTAGATGCTAAAAACAATTTGACATTGGCTCAGCAATTTACACTTGATAAAATAGATGAGTTACCACAATTTATCTTAACCAAGTGGTTTGATGGTGTGAAATATCTATTCACTTCAGACAGTTGGGCTATTATCGCTTTGGTGCTATTTGCATTGACTCTGCTATTTGTTTTGGGATATATCTTCTTTACATCCAAAGGCAAAAGAAAATGCTCATTTGCTTTTGCTATCGTATCTATGGTGCTTGCTCTATCTTCATACGGTTTATCATTAAGTCAAAGAGGTGATGTAATAAGTGAGGATAATGCAGTTGTTACATTGCCTGTGGTCTCTGTAAAGAGTTCTCCGGGTGATGGGGGTACAACTCTATTTGTAATTCACGAAGGTTTGAAGGTGCAGATACTTGACTCCTTAGGTAGTTGGAGCCAGATAGAAATTGCAGACGGAAGACAAGGTTGGGTAGAAAACAGGGTATTTGAAATCATTTAATTTGCTTTTTTAGGAATTATGTAACATTTTTGTAATAATTCTTAATAATGAAGCAGATAGAACGATGGATGCACCTTTTGAATACTCAAAATATGTTGCTGATAGTGCCTTTCTCTCTCGAGAGGAGGAGTTGTTGCAATTCAAAGAGTTAATTAAGCAGAATCGTAATGTTGCAATTTATGATTCGCCTAACAGAGGCGTTGAGTCTTTAGTGCGTAAAGCATTTTCTTCGATACGTACAGAGTCTCTCAAGTATCCATATTGTGTAGTGGATCTCTCGATGGTAAGAGGATTGAATGATCTATATCTGCAAATCAAGTCTGCTCTGTCTCAGCACTTTACATCAGACTCTTTCTCTACTTTACCATCATCGATAGAGAGTGTAGGGCAATTATCAACACTTTTTTCGGTAGCAGAAGAGGCGGCTCAGGGTAAAGGTCATTATCTTTCTATTTTCTTTCTGCACTTCAACTCTTTGCTTCTCTTCGAAGATGAATATACTATCTTCAAATATTTGGAAAAAGAGTTTGAACAGCATCGTAATTTGCTCTATATAATCTCAGGATCTCAATTAAATGCTATGAAATATATTTTTGAAGAGAAGAAATATTTCTACTTTTCAACAGATATAATACGCTTGAAAGAGATTCCAAAGAAGGTCTTTACCGATTATATAAACAGAACATTCCTAAAGGTGGGACGCGTTATCGAAAATGATCAGTTATCTACGATTTATGATATTGTAGATGGCGATCCGTTTTATGTAAATCTCTTAAGTTCAATATGTTACGATAGAACTCGTGGCTATTTGACAACGCAGATGTTAGATGATTCAATCGCCTCTCTGCTGTCGATTTATTCGTCAAAGTTCCTTGCAATTATGAATGACCTTACCGACTACCAATTAAGTATGTTGAGAGCAGTTTATAATGGTGTTGAGAGATTTACATCATCAAATGTTATTGAAGAGTATCATCTGAACTCATCTGCAAATGTAAGGAGAGTTAAAGATGCTCTGAAAAAGAAAGAGATTATTACCTTTGATGAAAATGAGAGGGCAAAAATTATCGATCCTCTCTTCAAATATTGGCTCTCCTTAACTTTTTTTAAGGAAGAAAAGAATGTAAAATATTGATTATGAAAGGAATAGTGTTAGCCGGTGGCTCAGGAACGAGATTGTATCCTATCACCAAAGGTGTCTCAAAGCAGATGCTTCCAATATATGATAAGCCAATGATATATTATCCGATATCAACCTTGATGTTGGCAGGTATCAGAGAGATTCTTATCATCTCAACTCCTCTGGATTTACCTCAGTTCGAGAGGTTGTTGGGAGATGGTTCCGATTATGGTGTTAAATTCTCATATAAAGTTCAGCCATCTCCGGATGGCCTTGCACAGGCATTCATACTTGGCGAGGAGTTTATAGGCGATGACTCTGTATGTATGGTTTTGGGTGATAATATATTTCACGGAACATCATTCTCAGATCTCTTGAAAGAGGCAAGAAAATCTGTTGAGGAGTCTTCAAAAGCAACAGTATTTGGTTGTTGGGTAAGCGATCCGCAAAGATATGGCGTTGTCGCTTTTGATGAAAACGGTACAGCAGTCTCTATCGAAGAGAAACCACAAAATCCTAAAAGTAACTATGCCGTAGTTGGCTTATATTTCTATCCGAATAGTGTGGTTGAGGTGGCTAAAAATGTTAAACCATCTGCAAGAGGTGAGTTGGAGATAACCTCTGTTAATGAACATTATCTTAAGTCTAATCAATTGAATGTCAATTGTTTCGCCAGAGGATTTGCTTGGCTTGATACAGGTACTCACGACTCACTTTCTGAGGCATCAACCTTTGTTGAGGTTTTAGAGAAGAGACAGGGCCTGAAGATTGGCTGTCTTGAGGAGATAGCATACACCAATGGTTGGATTGATGCCCAGAGACTCGAGTCGGTGGCACAGGTTATGAAGAATAATCAATATGGAAAATATCTATTGTCATTAATTAATAAATAAAAATATGTACAAGTTTTATAGAAACATTTTTACTATGTTGCTTGTCTTCTCATTCTTTACTCTTAAAGGAGAGGAGAAGCAAATTAAATTTGCATACTTTGCCGATACACATATCGCATTAGGAGCAGATAAGGTTGGTATATTGGAGAGATGTATCGAAGATGTAAACAAACAGAAAGGTCTTGATTTTGCGGTATTTGCAGGTGATATTACTGAGTTTGGATCAGACAAAGAGATTAATCTTGCCAAGTCAATTATTGACGAGTTGAATATTCCATCTTATGTCTTTGCAGGAAATCACGATGCAAAATGGTCTGAAAGTGGCTGTAATACCTTTGCAAAGGTGATTGGTTATGAGTTTAAAGAGTGGGAGTGTGGTGGTGTAAAGTTTTTGGGATGTAACAGTGGTCCTAATATGAGAATGGCCCCTGCGTTGATACCTCGCGAAACAATCGTTTGGTTGGATTCAATTGCAAAGGCAACTCCAGCCGATCAACCGGTGATTTTTATAAACCATTATCCTCAGGATAGCACGGTGTTGAACTATTTTCAGGTTGTTGATATCTTGAAACAGACTAATATTCAATTAGTTATGGGCGGTCACTATCATAATAATATGAAGATGAATTATAGTGGAATCCCTGGAATGATTGGACGAGCTCCGGATCCAAATAAAAACAGAGAGACCGGTTACAATATAGTTACTATTGAGAATGGAACAATTACAATTCAGGAGAAGTATGTAGGCAAAGCTCCAAAGAGTGCCTGGTCCTCTCTTCAGATGAGTGATAAGCCACGCTTCAATGATGGCCCTGTAACACCTAAAACAGCTCCTGATGGTAATGATTATCAGGCACTTAATGATTATTATTCTATACCTGATGATTTTGTCTGGATGACATTTGATAAAAATGATAATGCTCCCGAAATTAAAGCCCTTTGGCGAGTTCACGATGATAGTGATGTGGGTTGTGGTGCATCAATTCATAAAAATTATGTTGTTTATGCAAATACAGCCGGAGACATTAAAGCACTTAATGCAAAAACAGGTGATTTGATTTGGAAATATTCTACCGGCAACAAAATTTTCTCGACACCGGCCATAGCAAGCAATAGAGTAGTTGTCGGATGTTCAGATGGTTATATCTATTGTCTTTCATTAAAGAAGGGGGAACTATTATGGAGGTACAAATGTGAGAAATCAGTACTTGGAGCACCTACAATCTATAAAGGAGTAGCTTACATAGGTAGTTCGGATGGTGAATTCCGTGCAATAGATATCAAGAAAGGTACTTTGAAGTGGCGTTTTAACCAGGTTAAGGGCTTTGTGGAGTCTAAACCTTATGTTGATGATTCGCAAGTTGTATTTGGAGATTGGGCTAACACACTCTACTCTTTGGATACAAAAAGTGGTAAACTTCAATGGAAATGGAATGTTAAAGGTTCCAGAATGTTCTCACCGGCAGCTGTTTATCCGGTTAAGGCAAATGGTAAGATATTTATTGTAACCCCAACAAGACACATGTATGTGTTAGATGCAGCCACAGGTGCAGAATTATATAAGACTGAGGGCGGAAGAGAGTCAATCGGAATTTCTGATGATTTGCAAACAGTTTATGTAAAGACTATGTTTAATACTCTACAATCTTGGTCAACAGTTGGAAATAGTCCAAGTCAAAATTGGGAAATCAAAACAGGACTTGAGTATGATATTGCACCTACGCCATCTGTTTACTGTACTTTTGAAAAGGATAATCCTTGGATATTAGTACCAACTGATAAGGGTGTATTTTTCTCTTTTGATGCAGATGATGCAGACTTTAATTTTAAGTACAAAGTGGGTGTAGCCCTTGTTAATTCAATAGTGCCTTGTTCTGGTAATAGATTGTTAATCAGCACAATGGAGGGCGTTATTACTATGTTGCAATATGCACCGCAAGAGTAGTAATTTTTAATTGAAAATTTTGTAAAGAGAAAATTTAGTCATATATTTGCGGTTCAAATTTGAATAGAAGGCTGTGGAGCTTAGTAAAAGAGGAGCCATTATGGAACCCGCTTGCAGTCAATAACCTTTAAAAACTTATATAATGTACGCAATTGTAGATATTGCTGGACAACAGTTTAAAGTAGAGAAAGGCAAAAAAATCTTCGTTCACCGCTTAGCGGCTGAAGTAGGTGCTTCTCTAGATTTTGACAAAGTATTATTAACCGACAATGAGGGTCAGGTAAAAGTTGGTGCCCCATACGTAGAGGGAGCAGTTGTTAAAGCAACAGTTCTTGATCACGTAAAAGGCGAAAAAGTGATTGTTTTCAAAAAGAAACGTCGTAAAGGCTATCAAAAGAAAAATGGTCACCGTCAATGTTTATCACAAATCCAAATTGAAGAAATTGCTTAATTAACAGGAGATTAGATTATGGCTCACAAAAAAGGTGTCGGTAGTTCGAAGAACGGCCGCGAATCACACAGTAAACGATTAGGCCTTAAACTATTTGGAGGTCAATACGCAAAGGCAGGTAATATTTTGGTTCGTCAGAGAGGAACTGTACATAACCCAGGTCTAAATGTTGGTATGGGTAAAGATCACACTTTGTATGCTTTGGTAGATGGTATCGTTACTTTCCGCAAAAAAGCAAACAACAAATCTTATGTATCAGTATTACCTAAAGAGGAGTTAGCTTAATTATAAAGCTCTAATTTAAGATTAAACGATGTTGCTTGCAGCATCGTTTTTTTTGTTCGTCAAATTTTTTATCTTTGAGAATTATATGTCACTACTATATAACACAGGAATCAGAATTTATAGTGCCGGGATCCGGGTGGCTGCTCTTTTAGGAAATAGAAAGGCCAAACTCTGGGTTGATGGCAGAAGATCTTTTTTTAAGAAATTTGAGCGTGATATTTATGAATTGCACTCAAGAAAACTTAATCAAAAGAGAGTTTGGTTTCATATTTCATCTTTGGGCGAGTTTGAAATAGGGCGTTCAGTTATTGAAAAAATAAGGACGCAATATCCTGATTATCAAATAGTTTTAACTTTTTTCTCACCATCTGGGTATGAGGTACGCAAAAATTACTCTTTTGTGGATCAAGTTTCATACCTCCCTTCAGATACACCTTCCAATGTGAAGAGATTTTTAGATATTCTCAATCCTGATATTGCAATTTTTGTCAAATATGATTTTTGGCTAAATTACCTTAAAGAGTTAAAAAACAGAGGTGTTGCCACCTATTTAGTGTCGGCGATTTTTAGAAAAAACCAACACTTTTTCAAATTTTATGGTAAGCCATTCAGAGATGCTCTGGCGACATTCAATCATATCTTTCTTCAAGACAGCAACTCTAAAGTGCTTCTTGAATCCATTGGTTATAAAAACTCAATAGTTACAGGAGATACAAGAAATGATAGAATTGCCCGAATCCTTGAAGATGCCAAACCGATTGAGTCGATTGCCCTTTTCAAAGGGGATGCCCCGTTATTTGCCGTAGGTAGTTCGCATGATGAGGATATAAAGATTCTTTTACCATTCATTAAGAATCATTCAGAGTTAAAATACCTTATCACACCACACGAAATTGTCGAAGAAAAAGTTGATAAACTAATCTTAGACATTGGGTATAAGTCATTGAAATTCAGTAAAATATCCGATTATACAAATGAGGAAATATCTTCTGCACAACTCCTCGTTAATGATACTGTAGGTATTCTGAATCAGACCTATCAGTATGCAGATTGGGCATATATTGGTGGGGCATTTGGCTCACTTATGCATAATGTTCAAGAGCCGGCAGTCTATGGTATGCCGATTGCCTTTGGTCCGAAATATTCAAAATTCAAAGAGGCAGTGGATCTGATAAATCTACAGGCGGCACAGTCGGTATCAAGAACAACCGATTTGGAGAGTTGGTTTTCGCAACATAAAATCGGAACTGAAAAGTATCAATCGGCTTCGTCAGTTGCCAAAAAGTATATTTACGATAATATTGGAGCAACTGAGAAAATTATCAATATTATTATGGGAAAGTAAATAGATCTAAATGATAAACTATTGCGATTTTAGATTATATTTGCAACCTCAAATTAAAGACAAATTATGTTATCATTAAAACTTCTAAGAGAGCAGCCGGATTTCGTTATCGAGCGTCTTGCTGTAAAGAACTTTGATGCAAAAGAGATTGTTGCACAGATTATTGAATTAGATAGAAACAGACGTAGTATTCAGGGTGAATTGGATGAGTCTCTATCTCAATTAAAGATAAAGGCATCACAAATAGGAGCCCTTTTGAAGCAGGGCAATAAGGAGGGAGCAGAAGCTGTTAAGGCAGAGGTTGCTGCTATGAAAGAGAGATCAAAACAACTTGAAGCTCAATTAGAACAGAATAGTCAGCTTGAACACGAGAAGCTGGTGCTTCTACCTAATCTTCCTTGTGCTGATGTGCCGGCAGGTAGAACTGCAGAAGATAATGTAGTAGTAAAATCTACTTCGACAGAGGTGGCGCTTCCGGCTAACGCATTGCCTCATTGGGAGTTAGCAAAGAAATATGATTTTATAGATTTCGATTTGGGTGTTAAAATAACAGGAGCAGGTTTCCCTGTATATAAGGGCAAAGGTGCAAAATTGCAACGTGCTTTGATAGCATATTTTCTTGATTGCAATACAGCTGCCGGTTATCAGGAGATTCAACCACCTTTGATGGTCAATGAGGCATCAGGTTTCGGAACAGGACAGTTGCCTGACAAAGGTGAGCAGATGTATCACGTTGGCTTGGATAACTTCTATCTAATTCCAACTGCAGAGGTACCTGTAACAAATATTTACAGAGATGTAATTCTTAAGCGAGATGATTTTCCTGTTAAGATGACGGCATACACACCTTGTTTCAGAAGAGAAGCGGGCTCTTATGGTAAAGATGTGAGAGGTTTGAACCGCCTTCATCAATTCGATAAAGTGGAGATAGTTCAATTGTCACTTCCTGAAAACTCATACGAAGCACTTGACGGAATGGTAGCTCACGTTGAGTCTATTGTCAAGTCTTTGGGTCTCCCATATAGAATACTTCGCTTGTGTGGAGGTGATATGAGTTTTACATCGGCTATTACATACGACTTTGAAGTCTATTCAGCAGCTCAACAACGCTGGCTGGAGGTAAGTTCTGTTTCAAACTTCGAATCGTATCAAGCTAACAGATTGAAACTCAGATATAAAGACGAGAATGGCAAAACACAGATTGCCCATACTCTAAATGGTAGTTCTCTTGCTTTGCCACGAATTCTGGCATCAATTTTGGAGAATTATCAGACAGAGAATGGAATTGAAATCCCTGAGGTTCTTCGTCCATATACTCGTTTTGACCGTATAGATTAATGGAGCATCAATCGCAGAGAATAATTATGGGAATAGACCCTGGTAACTATATTTTAGGTTATGGGGTCATTCTTGTTGATAATAGGAGGGCACACTACGTAGATATGGGTGTGATTAACCTAAAGTCAGAAAAAGATCACTTCTCTAAATTAAATGTTATTTTCAATAAAGTAAGTGAACTAATAGAGCATTATAAACCTGAACATCTTGCGATAGAAGCACCATTTTATGGAAAAAATCCGCAAGTAATGCTCAAATTGGGGCGCGCTCAAGGTGCGGCAATTGCAGCAGCTATTAAGCATAATATGCAGGTTTACGAATATGCGCCAAGAAAGGTCAAAATGGCAATTACAGGCAATGGAGCTGCATCTAAAGAGCAGGTTTCAGCTATGCTTTCAAGGACATTGGATGTGGTCTTGAATCCTGAATATCTTGATGCTACAGATGCTATCGCTATTGCTCTGTGTCACTATTATCAGCTAACTAATCCTCTGGCAGATATTTCTGAATCAACATCATGGAAAAAATTTTTAGAGGCACATCCCGAAAAAATTAAAAAGTAGCGATATGTTTTTAACTTTTATCCCTTTTCAAAGTCTAAAAACCGAATAAATTTTTTAAATATAAAGATGATAAAGAGATTTTTAATTTTGTTTCTTCTCTGTGTAACTACGACACTATTTGCACAGCAGCGTGGATTTAATATTACACTCAAATTGATGGAAAAAGGGACATCTGTTCCTGTTGAGTTTGCCACTGTATCACTAAACAGAGCAGGTTCAACCCAACATTTGAAGTATGTTTTATCTGACGAAGAGGGTAATGTTAAATTTGAAAAGGTGCGCAAGGGTAAATATACAATCACAGCAGAATTACTCGGTTATGATTCTCTTTCAAAAGATATAGAGATTGTTGATTCCAATATAGAACTCGGTGTTTTGGAGATGAAGGTTCAGACCGAATTTCTTGAAAGTGCATCAGTTTCTGCAGTTGGTAATCCTATTGTCGTTAAAAAAGATACGATAGAGTATTCTGCTGCATCATTTAAGACAACTGATAATGATATGTTGGAAGATCTTCTAAAGAAACTTCCGGGTGTGGAGATTAGCGATGATGGAAAGATTACAGCAGCCAATGGAAAGGAAATTACAAAGATTACCATTGATGGAAAGACATTCTTCCTTGATGATCCACAAATTGCAACCAAAAATATTCCTGCGAAGATTGTTGAGAAGGTAAAAGTGCTTGAAAAGAAGTCTGAACAGGCAGAATTTACAGGTATAGATGATGGCGAGGAGGAGACAATTATTGACCTGTCTGTCTATAAAAATAGTATGAATGGCTGGTTTGGAAACACCAATTTAGGTGGTGGCTCAGATATCAGAGATGTCGATAACAATGCCCGATATCAGGGCTCCGGAATGGTTGCCAACTTTACAACAGACTACCAATTATCATTCTTGGCCAACGCTAACAATACCAATAACAGAGGTTTTAATGATATGGCAGGTGGAATGATGGGTGGAATGCGTGGCGGCGGAATGAGAATGGGCGGTGGTGGTAGTGGCGAAAGCACTGCCTATATGTTGGGTGCAAATGCCGCATACACCTTTGATAAAACCTCTGAACTTGCCGGAAACTATTTCTTTACAGGAAATGAGAAATTGGTAAAGGAGAAGAGTTCAAAAGTGACACTTAAACAAGATGGAACATCTCTGTTAAATGATGAAGATGGTCTCTCTATGACCAATGGATATAACCATAATATCAGTGCAAGGTTGGATTGGGATATAACTGATAATACATCAATCCTCTTCTCTCCTCGTTTTAATATTGGTTATGGAAATTTCCACGAAGAGAGTGATTTTGCCTCATCCAATCAGGGAGTTGATGGTTCAATTGATAAAGTAAACGATGGTAAAAGTCTATCATTGGGTGATAATAATTATCTAAGCACCAATGGTATGTTGCTATTCCGTCAGAAATTGGGAAAACCAGGCAGGACTCTTTCATTAAGCGTAAATTATTCATTGTCAGATAACCAACTCAATGGCAAGAACTACTCCCTAACCAATGTTTATACAGGAGAGGTTGTGGACTCTACTTTAATTGATCAGAGTTACGTAAATAAAACTGATGCCTACAGCATTGGCGGACGCCTTAACTATACAGAGCCATTAGGTAATAATTTTTTCATTGAGGCATCTTATGGTTATACTTATTCCCAGAATAAATCTGTAAAGAATACCTATGATAAGGATGCTAACAACAATTACACTATACTTGACTCTAAGTATTCAAACGATATTAAGAATAGCACCATCAATCAGAGAGCAGGTCTGAGTTTGATGAAACAGGGTGAGAAATACAATATCACTGTTGGTGGAACTGCTCAGCCATATAAAACCACAAATATTACAAATGGAAAGACTATTGAACGCGATGTGATTAATTTTGCCCCAAATGCAAGGATTGATTATGACTTTTCTGATTACTCTTCGTTGAGAGTAAGATATCGCGGACGCACCAGCCAACCATCTATTACACAGTTGCAACCGGTTGAGGATAATTCAAATCCGCTATTTATATCGAGAGGTAACCCTGAATTGTCACCATCTTTCAACCACAGACTTAATGTAGATTATCGTACTACCAATATGGATAATTTTGCATCAACAAACATCTCTGTGGATGCTTCGTACAATCCAAACAGTATTGTTAATGCAACATGGTATGATCAAAGTGGCGTACAATTCTCTGTTCCATTGAATAATGATAAGGGTACATATAGCACATCTGCCAGAATAATGTTTAACTCTCCTATAGCAAAGAGTAAATTTTCTATAATGTCTATGAGTTTCCTTTCTTACTCTAATTCAATGAGTTTTGTTGGTAAGGAGGGTGTTATAGATGGTAATGATGATGATTCATATCTCAATCTTGCAAATTATGATGAGAATCAATATCAAACAGTCTCTATCAATGAGCATTTAAGATTTACTTATAGAGATGATTTGGCAGAGATTGTCCTTGGCGGTAGGGTAAGATACTCTAAATCCTGGTACGAGATTACAACTCGCGAGATTAATCCAACTTGGTCAAATAATATTAATGTAAGTGTCAATCTTACCCCTGGTTTGTGGACATTCAAGACAGATGCCGGATATAATTTCTATTACGGATATGAGGAGGGTTATAATGAGCCAACATTCATCTGGAATGCATCTGTTTCTCGCAGGATTTTGAAAGAGAAGGCAACAATTGAATTAAAAGCTTATGATATTCTAAATCAATCGAGAAATACATACAGAACAGTCTCTGATAACTATGTAAAAGATGTTACCAACAACACTTTGGGTAGATATGTGATTCTATCATTTACCTATAGATTTGGTAATTTCGGAAGCCCTATGGGTGGAAGAGGCCATGGCGGACACGGAAGAGGCATGGGTAGTGGCCCAAGAAGGTAGTCACTGCCACACCTCACGTTATTGCCGGGCGTTTTTTCTCTTACGTCATTGCCGCGAAGCCGGTAACACTACTCTTCCCTCATGTCATTACTGTACCTTCGCCATTTCTCAATGAGATTATTCATGTCCTCTGGTATCTCTGAATCAAAAAACACCCTCTTACCGGTGGTTGGATGTGTAAATCCCAGAGTCTTTGCGTGAAGTGCCTGACGAGGTAGTATCTTGAAGCAATTCTCAATGAATTGTCTGTATTTTGCAAAGATAGTTCCCTTTACAATCTGATCTCCACCATATCTGTCATCATTAAAGAGAGGATGGCCGATATAGCTCATGTGTACCCTTATCTGGTGGGTGCGTCCCGTTTCAAGTACACACTCAACAACGGTAACATATCCAAATCGTTCGATTACTTTGTAATGAGTTACTGCGTGTTTTCCCTGCTCTCCATCAGAAAATACTTTGAATCTCAATCTGTCGTTAGGATCTCGTCCGATATTTCCTACAATTGTGCCACTATCCTCTTTGAGATTGCCCCAAACGACAGCAACATACTTTCTGTCGATTGTGTGGTCAAAAAACTGTTTAGCAAGGTTCAGTTGCGAGACATCATTCTTTGCCACCAATAGTAGCCCCGAGGTGTCTTTATCGATTCTGTGGACTAAAATGCCCATTCTGTGGTCTTCTGCATCATCATCCTGACTAATTCCCAAGTGGTGTGCAAGAGCATTTATAAGTGTGCCTGAGAAGTGTCCAAAGCCGGGGTGGACAACCAGCCCCGCAGGTTTATTAACCAAAAGAAGGTCATCATCCTCATATACAATATCCAATGGGATATCTTCAGGACGCACTTCGAACCCTCTCTTTTGATATGGCATTACAATGGAGATTTTGTCATTAGGTTTTACTTTATAATTTGCCTTGACAATCTTGCCTCCAACTCTGACAAACCCCGCCTCTATCGCAAGTTGAATGCGATGACGCGATGTCTGTTCCATGTGCTCGGTAATATACTTATCGATACGGAGCATACTCTGCCCCTTGTCAACATCAAAGTGATAGTGTTCAAAGAGTTGTTGCTCCTCTTCAGGAGTCTCATCTATATTGAAGTTGATATCAAGTTCCTCTTCTCTATTCATTGACACTATTTATCTTTTCAGGATCTTTACTTAAAAATAGATTGACTGAGTACCCTCTCTTGTATGAATTTGTATTTGATGGGGTAGGAGTTTGTTTATATACAACAGCATCCAATGAATCGGAGTAGTTTACAACGCTCTCATCAAAGCGAACTCGGCCAATATTGAATGAGTTTTCAAGAAGAACATCTTTTGCCACATTGTATTTGTAACCAACTACGTATGGAATAAAGGCTTGGTCATCGTCACTATTCAGACCTAAAACAAGGTTAATGACAGATTGACTTGGAATCATACTTCCCGGCTCAATTTCGCTACCATTATAGTGTTGAGAAAGTACATTATTAGTAGCGATATCATTTCTGTATATCAATTTACCCAAAACAAGCCCTTTTGATGCAATTACGGTCATAGCTTGGCGAAGTGAATAACCCACAAGAGATGGCATTTCAACCTTCTTCTCCTCAACAGCATTTTGTGTAATCAGAATTCTTCTGCCTCTCTTAACCTTGCTGCCGGCTTTCGGTTTTTGAGAGTAGATGTAACCCCTCTCCATTCTTGGAATATAAACTGAGTCTGTCACATCAAGTTTCAATTTATAGCCCTCTGCCAACTTGGTGGCATCTACCATATCCATATTGGAAAAATCAGGGACCTCAATCTCTTTGTTGTGATTTGTGACAACATTCAGAAATATATTCACAACAATAAATAGTGCTGCCACTAAAACAACAGCTAATAATAGGTTTCGGACAATCCAATTTGACAGAAGACCCCTCTTTGGTTTTTCACGCTCTTTACTATTCATAATGTACAAAGTTAATAACTTTTATCTTGATACAAAAAAAGCCAACCCAAAGGTCAGCCTAATTTGCTTATTAAATACCGTTATATTGTAGCAAAAATAACGATTAGTAAAGGTCTTCTGAAGAAACAGTTAATTTCTTACGACCATGACGACGACGTGCAGCTAATACACGACGACCATTAGGTGTTGACATACGTTCACGGAATCCGTGTTTGTTACGTCTTTTACGTTGTGATGGTTGAAAAGTGCGTTTCATATCTAATAATATTTTGTTTCAATTTGAGGACTGCAAAGGTAATATTTTTGTTTTAATTAGCAAATTATCGTGCAATAAAAATCACTTTTTTGCTCTCAAAAAACTCTTCTTCGAACCAATCTTTGATGTTAAAGATCATAATTCTATCTTTTTCCAACTTTTTTGTCTTGCAACAGTTATCAATCTCCTCATTAAGATCACCACCCTTCGAGTAGATAATGCCATTCTTATAACTGTTTTTTACCCATGGCAGGAAGTTGCTTAAATCAGTGACAGCTCTTGATACAATGTAATCAAATTTTTGTGGAATAGATTCTACACGGGCATTAACCCACTTTACATTCTTAAGATTTAGAGATGTTGCAACTCCCTCTACAACTTTGATTTTTTTGCCTATTGAGTCGCATAGAGTAAATTCAACATTTGGGAATAGTATCGCCAACGGAATTCCCGGGAATCCGCCACCGGTGCCTACATCAAGCACTGTACTGCCATCAGGAAATGTAATCATCTTTGAAATAGCAAGAGAGTGTAATACGTGATGTAGGTAGAAAGAGTCCATATCTTTGCGAGATATTACATTGATCTTTGAATTCCAATCACGATACAGAGACTCCAGAATCTCAAACTGATTACGTTGCTCTTCTGTCAGGTGAGGGAAGTATTTGTAAATAATATTTTTCATTAATCCTTATCTAATAGTGTGTGTAACTGTTTTCTTGCCCTGTTTATACGGGTCTTTACGGTTCCAATCGGCAAATTTAACTCTTTTGCTATTTTTTCGTATGGGTAATCTTTAATAAATCTCAATTCTGCAACCTCTCTATACTCATTTGGGAGATTTTGTATCATATTGATAATCACATCAATACCTTGATTTGTAATCATCTCCTCCTCAGGTGACGATATGTTTGAATCAAATTCCATCTCCACACCTTCTCTGTTTTGGATGGAGATTGGATTTAGTTGTTTGTGCCTCAATACATCTATTGTCCGATTCTTGGCTATATTGAACAGCCATGTAGAGAAGGCGTAACGATTGTCAAAACTCCCAATAGAGTTGAATGCTTTGTTAAATGTATCTTGCGAAATATCCTCGGCATCCTCCATAGATGGGATAATTGTCATTATGTAGTTGATAAGAGGGGTGCGATATCTCTCCGAAAGAAGTCTGAATGCCTCTTCGTCTCCATTGATTGCTCTGGTTATCAACTGGTTCTCTTCATTAATGGGCTTCGAGCCAATTTTTTCCATAGTTGCAATCTACTGTTAGTGGAACTGATAATTTCATAACACTCTCCATCTCTTCAATAACTATTCGCGATAGAGAGTCAACCTCCTTGCTCCTTACATCAAAGACAAGTTCATCGTGTACTTGCAGAATCATCTTGCTCTCAAGACCCTCATCATTCATTCTTTTGAAAATTCTTATCATAGCAAGTTTGATTAAATCTGCAGCACTACCCTGTATAGGTGCATTGATAGCATTTCTTTCTGCTAAGCCCTTAACAACTTTATTTTTAGAATTGATATCCGGAATATACCTCTTTCTATTCAGTATAGTCTTGACATATCCATTCTCCATAGCATATTCGATGGTCTTGTTCATATAGTTTTTTATTGAAGGATATTTGATAAAATACTCCTCAATAAACTCTTTTGATTCCCCTCGGCCAATACCTAATCTCTTTGCCAGACCGAAAGAGGAAATTCCATAGATAATACCAAAATTGGCAACTTTTGCTCTGCGACGCTGCTCTTTTGTAACCTCATCTTCTGCAACTTCAAAAATTTTGGCAGCAGTTGCTGTGTGAATATCTTTTCCGTGGTTGAAAGCATCAATAAGGTGGTGGTCTCCACTCTGATCTGCCATTAAGCGAAGTTCAATTTGAGAGTAATCGGCAGAGAGAATGTAACCATCGGGGGTGGATGGAATAAATGCCTTTCTAATCTCCTTACCCTTTTCACTTCTTATAGGAATATTTTGAAGATTTGGTTTTATTGAACTCAGACGCCCTGTTGCGGTAAGTGCCTGATTATATGTAGTGTGAATCTTCCCACTATTTGGGTCAATTAGATTTGGGAATGGCTCAATGTATGTAGAGTATAGTTTTTTTACAGCTCGATACTCTAATATAATATCTACAATAGGGTGTAAATCACGCAATTCCGAAAGAGTCTCCTCATCTGTGGGGTAGTTGTTTCTTGGGTTCTTCTTTACTTTTGGATTTAGTTTGAGTTTTTCATAAAGTACGATGCCCAACTGTTTTGGAGATGAAAGATTAAGATTTGGCTCATCAACCATCTCTCTTGCAACTTTTTCATATTCGTGAATTTCATTTTGCAGCTCTATACCATATCTTCTTAATTGCTCAAGATCTATTTTTACACCTTCGAGTTCCATCTCGGCAAGTACATTGATCAGTGGCATTTCAAGATTGGTGTACAGAGAGGTAATATTTTCAGTATCAAGCTCTTGCAATAATTTTGGCGCAATCATATAGTTGGCAACTGCCTCTCTCTTAGCCAAATCTATCTGCTCACTTTGGTCGCTTTCACTCAGTGAAAACAGATCCAATTCCACCTCTTTATTATCATTATCCGCTGATTGATTCAAATCTATTCCAAGGTAACTTTTTGCGATGATATCCAATTTGTGGGTGCGCTCAGGGTTGAGGAGATAGTGCATTATCTCAATATCTTGCAACTCTCCCTGCACTTTGATACCACTTTTTCTTAGAGATCTTATATTCTCCTTCATTGAGTATCCTATCTTGATGATTGAGCTATCTTCCATTAACTCTTTCACTATCGGCTCTCTTAAGGATAGTTGGCAAACGCACTTCTCAATTGCTAAAAAGATGTTATTTTCTGCAACTCCAATAGAAACTTTTCCCTCTTTCTTTGCTGCTGTAATTAGTTGATTTACAGACAAATCAGATGTTTCAAGAGAGACCTTTCCCTCTATTTTGTCGGCTTCTGAACAATCAATATACTTCAGCAACGAGTTGAATTCATAATAGTCAAAGAGTTCTGCAACCTTTGAGCAATATTTTGTTGTAATTAGAAGGTCATTTTCATCTATGTCGAGTTCAATATCACTTTTAATGGTGACCAGATATTTACTGAGCGATATATGATTTTTTGCATCAATGAAGCACTCTCTCAACTTTGGCGTAAGCTCATCAAGGTGATTATAAATATTTTCGACACTCTTATACTTTGAAATCAATTTTTTTGCACCAACCTCTCCCACAGAGGTTACACCTTTCACATTATCAGAGGAATCTCCCCAAATAGTCAGAATATCAATAACCTGAAGAGGGTCATCTATATTATATTGATTTTTAATGTACTCCTTATCGATAATAATATTCTCCTCCGAAGATTTTCCCGGTTTATATTGGAAGATATGGTCGCTTACAAGTTGTCCATAATCTTTGTCGGGAGTTACCATATAAGTGTCAAAACCTTTGATTTCCAAAGATTTAGCTAAAGAGCCAATAATATCATCTGCCTCAAATCCGGGAACCATAAAAACGGGAATTCCCAAAGATTTTACAATTTCTGTGAGTGGCTCCAATGCCTCCTTAACCAATTCAGGTGTAGCACTTCGGGTTGCCTTATACTCAGGATATATTTCGTGGCGGAATGTTTTTGCAGGGGGATCGAAGGCGACCGCAAGGTGAGTAGGGGACTCCCTTTTTATCAAATCCAAAATATATTTTGTGAAACCAAAAAGGATAGATGTGTCTATTCCCTTTGAGTTTATCATTGGTCTTCTCAGAAAAGCATAGTACATTCTGAAAATCAACGCGTGGCCATCAATCAAGAATACTTTTTTCATAGCGGTAAATTTAGTAAATATTTCTTAATATGAAGAAAATCAGTTGAGTAGGGCTCTGTTAAAGAAATTAAGTTATTTTACTAAAATGATTGAAGTTTTTGATTTTTATTTGAATAATCATTACATTTTATTATATTTGTAAGGAAATAAGGTTATTCTTTAAAAATATTATAATTATGTCAATAGATGTTAAATCAATTCTTTCTGATAATGCGCTGAATATGAGGAGATCAGCTATCAGAGATCTTCTAAGTGTGGCAGTCAGGTCTGATATTATCTCTTTTGCAGGAGGTTTTCCAAATCCCGATTCATTCCCTATAGATGATGTTAAAGAGATTGTTCAGGAGATAATGGAAGAGAGCCCAACTGTAGCACTTCAATATGGTACAACTGAGGGTTATACTCCGCTAAAGAGAGAGATTTTGAAGCGTTATAATGCCGAGGGTATGCCCGGAGATTTGGATAATTTGATTATTACAACATCATCTCAACAAGCAATAGATTTAATATGTAGAGTCTTTATAAATCCTGGTGATGTGGTGTTGTGTGGTCTTCCATCATATCTTGGTGCATTACAGGCATTCTACTCATACAGAGCTGAACCGATTGGAGTTAAGGATGAAGAGGATCCTGAAGTTGTCATTGAAAAATTAATTGCAGAGGGACGCAAACCAAAATTCATCTATGCTATACCTGATTTCCAAAATCCATCAGGTGTTACTATGGGTATCAAAGAGAGAAAAGCAATCCTTGATTTAGCTAAAAAATATGATATTTTCATTTTGGAAGATAGCCCTTACAAGGAGATACGTTTTGAGGGAGAACACATGCCTACAATGTACTCAATGGATCCTGAGAGAGTAATACTTCTTGGTACATTCTCAAAGACCTTTGCTCCGGGTTTCCGTTTGGGCTGGATTTTAGGTCGCAAAGATGTTATTGAGAGAGTTGTGGTTGCAAAACAATCTACAGATTTATGTACACCTGTATTCTGTCAGATGATTGGTGCTAAATATCTGGAAAAGAACTACTTCGAGAAGAATATTGTTCATATTAAAGAGATGTATAAGAAGAAAAAAAATCTTATGATTCAATCTTTCGAACAATATATGCCAGAAGGTGTTACCTGGACAAATCCTGAGGGAGGTCTCTTCTTATTCCTGAAGATGCCTGAAGGATATTGTTCTCGTGAATTATTTGATTTGGCTATTCAAGAGAATGTTGCCTTCGTGACAGGTGATGCATTCTTCTGCGATGGTTCCGGTCAGAACACTATGCGTCTGAACTTCTCTTTCGCCTCAGATGATAAGATTGTTGAAGGTGTAAAACGACTTGCAGCTGCAATCAGAAAGATGATGGACGAAAAGAGCAAGTAAGTCCATCAAAGATAAAGTCTTGTAACTTAAATATTTTGTCGAAAGCTCCGGTTGATATAAGTTCAGTCGGGGCTTTGTCGTAAAATAGATTATTACCCATCAGCCATATTTTATCGCAGTTATTGATTGCGAGCTGAAGATCGTGGGTAGAGAAGATTATTAACTTTTTATTATTGTGGGCAATCTCTTTTAATAAGTTGGTAATCAGATACTTATTGGCGATGTCCAGAAATGCTGTTGGCTCGTCAAATATGATAATAGGAGAATTTTTGACTAATGCTCCGGCAATAGTTGCTCTTTGATATTCTCCGTCGCTAAGAGAGAATGAGTCTCGATTTTCAAAGCCCTCTAATCCCACCAACTTTAAGGAATCCATTATAAGATCCTTATCTTTTTTACCAACCTTGCCGAGCCAATTACTTCTGAAATAGCAATTTATACTGACCATATCGTAAATTGATAGGTTCCTTGCCCTTGGGATCAAAGATGGTACGAATGTAATAAGTTCTGATAGCTCTCTCTCCCTTATCTGAAAACTCTCTCTTCCATTGATGAAAATATTTCCGGATAGTATGTGGCTATTATGACAAATACTTCTCAAAAGTGTGCTTTTGCCTGTGCCATTGGGGCCTATAAGTGCAATTAATTCACCTTCTGATGCACTTGCATCAATTCCTCTGAAGATGCTCTTCCCATTATACCCCAAATCAAGATTATTTAATTTCAAAAGTGCTTCCATTAGATTAATCTCTTTTTAATAATTATTATAAGTATAACAGGTATTCCAAATAGTGAACTCACCGTATTGATTGGTAGTACTCCGGATTGTCCGGGAAGTGATGCAATTATATCTGCAAACAACATAGTGGATATTCCGACCAACGCACATCCACCCATCAATATTTTATGGTCAGCATTTTTGAAGATAGCTCTTGCAATGTGAGGGACGGCTATCCCAATAAAGCCAATCGGACCACAGAATGCTGTAACACTTCCGGCAAGAAGTGTAGTTGCGATTAGTATTCTTAATTTGCTGATTCTCAGATTGATACCTAAATTTTCAGCATATTGTTCACCAAGCAATAAAACATTTAGGTCTTTAATATTATAAATGGAGAATAATATACCGATAAGAAGAAATAGTGTCAAAATAAGTAATTGAGAATTGCTTAGTCCTGCAAAACTACCCATTGACCAAACAACATAACTTTTTAGTGCAGTTGATGATGAGAAGTATTGCAACAGACCGACGAGGGCACTACCTATGTATCCAATCATAACTCCAAAAATGAGTAGTGAGAGATTGTCTCTCAATTTTTTTGAGAGTAGAATTATGAGCATTGTGATACAAAATGCTCCAAACCAGGCAGATATAGTGATGCCTATGCTCATCCCTAGTGAGGAAATAACAGATGTTCCTAAGAAAGAACTTCCCATCAAGAAAATAGCGACACCCAATCCTGCTCCGGAACTAATACCCATAATGTATGGGTCTGCAAGTGGGTTTTTGAATAGTGTCTGCATCTGTAAACCGCAGATACTCAATGCAATACCCGAAATTAGAGCTGTAATTGCTTTGGGTAAACGATACTCTAATATGATGGTGGATATCATCGGATCTGTGCCGTTTGAGCCGAATAGACTCAATATCTCTTTAAGCGATATTGATGTAGAACCGAGAATAATATCGAATAAAAAAAGGATGACAGCAATTAATGTCAACCCAATATATTTTGAACGATTATTATTAACAAATCCAACCATTTCTCACTTTTTTGCAAAGGTAATTGAATTTATTTCTAATTTTGCGCATTATTTAATTATTAAACTAAAAAATTAGAGATGAGAAAGAAAATTGTAGCCGGAAACTGGAAAATGAATACTACTGTTTCAGAGGCAGTTGAATTGGCAAAGGGCTTAGTTGCCTCACTTAACGAAGTTCCAGAAGATGTTAAACTTGTAGTTGCTCCTCCATTTACAAACTTGGTACCTGTTTCAGATGTTATCAGCGGTACATCTATCGCGCTTTCATCTCAAAACTGTGCAGATCAAGAGAAGGGTGCTTATACTGGTGAAGTTTCTGCTAAAATGGTTAAATCAGTTGGTTGCTCATACGTTATCTTAGGCCACTCTGAGAGAAGAGAATATTATGGTGAAACATCAGAAAAATTGGTTAAGAAGATTAAATTAGCGTTGGGCGAAGGTCTCTCTCCAATCTTCTGTATCGGCGAAAAATTACAAGAACGTCAGGAAAATATTCACTTTGATGTTATCGCAGCTCAAATCAAAGAGGTTCTTTTTGAACTATCTGCAGAGGAGATGGCACAAGTTGTTGTAGCATACGAGCCGGTTTGGGCTATTGGTACAGGTGTAACTGCTACATCTGAACAAGCTCAAGAGATTCACGCATACGTTCGTGGTATTCTTGCTGAGAGATTTGGTGAATTGGCTCAAGAGATCTCTATCCTTTATGGAGGTAGCTGTAAACCTTCTAATGCTAAAGAGTTGTTCGCTTGCCCTGATATCGATGGTGGTTTGATCGGTGGAGCTGCTCTTAAGGCATCTGATTTTATTGCAATCGCTCAATCTTATTAATAATCAAATAGTTATGGAGTATATAGAGGTCTCTTTCGAAATTTCTCCATTTAAGGAGGACTATGCCGAACAGGTGATAGCTTTAATTGAGGATTTGGAGTTTGAGTCTTTTTTGGTTGAGGAACCTTACTTAAAGGCATATATTCAATTGTCCAAGTTTTCAGAGCCAAATCTTAAGACACTTCTATCTGCTCTAACTTATGATGATTTTAATGTAAAATACTCTGCCACTCTTATTCCTGAAGAGAATTGGAATAAGAGTTGGGAGAGCAATTTTGAACCAATTGTTGTAGATAAAAAGTGCACTGTAAAGGCCTCTTTTCATAAGGGATTACCAAGAACTCGTTATCAAATTACCATCGATCCTAAAATGGCATTCGGTACAGGACATCATCAAACTACCTATCTTATGATGGACTCTATTTTAGAAGATTCATCTGTCATTAAAGATAAACAGGTGCTTGATATGGGTTGTGGAACGGGAATTCTGGCAATACTCGCAGCAAAGATGGGGGCAAAATCTCCTGTTCACGCAATTGATATTGATTATACAGCTGTTTTGTCATCAATTGAGAATTCTCGCAGAAATAGAGTAGGAGGTAAGATTATCACTAAATGTGGTGACGCATCTCTGCTTCAGGCAGGTAAGTATGACACTATTTTGGCAAATATCAACAGAAATATTCTGTTGTCTGATATATCAACCTATTCACGTTCAATGCGTAACGACGGGACACTATTTGTGAGTGGATTCTATTCGGAAGATATCCCTATGTTAATTGCCGAGGCCTCAAGACACTCTCTTCAGATGGTTTCAACAAAAGAAAAAGATAATTGGGCTGTAATAAAATTCAAAAAAGTTTTGGAAGTTTAAAAAAAGTACCTATATTTGCAATCCCAATACGGAACGCGGGCGTGGCGTAATTGGTAGCCGCGCTAGACTTAGGATCTAGTGTCTAACGACGTGGGGGTTCGAGTCCCTTCGCCCGCACTTAAAAATAACTCAGCTTTCAGCTGGGTTATTTTTGTTTTCAGCTTTCGCTGAAAATCGTGCGGGCGAAGGGACTCCGTCTCAACCCCAGTCAGCTGCGCTGACAGCCCCTTTCAGGGGCATGCCGACCACTCCTTTTGTCGGGTCGGGCGGCCCCGTTGCTTCAACTTTCTGCGAAAGTCTCGCTGACTCAGATGCCGCGGAGCTTAAGCCCCTTCGCTTCGCTCAAATATAGGGTAATATGATTTGGGAACGTCAATTGAACTATGTCAGGCACTTGGATAAATGTGAATTTACTTGCCGGTTTTAATAAAATAAATAAGCAAGGGAAATAGAATGACTATAGCAACAGCGAAGAGAGCGTCGATATACAGTTTCTTCACTATAAGGTGTGTTATCAGAATTAGTGATACAAACAACAATGCGGTATGAGATGAACTGGTGGATTATTGCTATTATTGCGGTACTGGCCATATTAGCCCCGATCAACCTGAGATACAGCACTAAAAGGGAGCGCAATCCATTTCAACACTTCCGGATCGCCTTGGGGTTATCTTTCTTGGTCTTTTGCCGCAGGATATCAGATATTCAATTCAATTATTCTATACAAGGCTAAAAAGGCTTACGAGGCCAACCAGTAACAAGTATGAAACTAAGTAAGTATCAGATTCGAATTTGGTATACTGCTTATATTTGGGTCATCAAAGCCTTCTCAAAACAACAAATAGACATCAACCGGCACTAGCCGGATACTAAGGTGAGCACACACCTTTCGATGCCGTCGATGATGATTTCTTGTCTGCCTTTTTGTAGGAGGAGGTAGACGAGATCCTGTTCCTGTTATCCACCCTCATCAGTGCGTTCCAGAAACCGGGGATATAAAAAATCTACTAAATTTTTAGAAGAAAATCTTGCACTTCTAAAAATTTAGTAGTATGTTTGCATCGTAATCATATGGAATATGTCTGATAAAACAAAAACACTGACCAAAGGCGAAGAGGATGTGATGAAGATTCTCTGGATGCTTGGCAAGGGAACAGTCAATGACATTCTGGAGCATTGCGACGAGCCCAAGCCCAAGTATACGACTGTCGCGACATTCCTCAAACTCCTGGAAGACAAGGGATTTGCAGGTCATACATCGACTGGAAAGAGCAATATGTACTACCCGGTCGTAGAACAGAAGGAATATGCGGGAAGCGTGGCGGGAAACATGCTGGACAGCTTCTTCGGAGGCTCTCTTGTCCAGATGCTTTCATTCTTCTCCAGCGAAAAGAAACTTTCGTCCAAGGAGAAGCAGGACCTTCTCAAGCTTGCACAGGAAATCATAGACAAGGAATAAGAATATGGGAGCTTTGATCGACATGATGCTCTTCAGCAGCATTTCATACCTGCTCTACTGCATTCTCCCCAAGAGCAGGATGCCGTTTGCAGCCAGAAGGATGTATCTTCTGCTGTCGACGCTCATGTCTGCATCAGTCCCGTTCATACATATTCCGGTAAGGACAGATTCTGTTCCGGCCATTCTTACAAGATTCAGATACTACGGAACACTCCCTTCGGAAACGACAGAAACCCTTCGGATCATTTATCTGACAGTTGCAGCATGCCTGTTCATATCCCTTACAGTACAGCTGGCACGCTTCGCGACAGAAGGGAAAAGACGCACTGTCCGCGAATATGAATACAAAGGATACAAAGTAAAGGAACTTGACAACAAAGGCGCGTCGGCATATTCATTCATCAGCTGCATCCACATATCGGCGGGCCTGCCCGCTGCGGAAAAAGCGATGATCCTTGAACACGAGGCCAGCCATCTCAGGCATCGCCACACATGGGAAAAGCTGCTGATGCATATTATGAAGATACTCATGTGGTTCAATCCGTTCGTGCATCTGTCGGAGATACATCTGGATGAAGTGCAGGAGTGCGAGGCCGACTGCGATGTGCTCCGAAGCGGAGCTGACAGGAAGGAATATGTAAGTCTGATACTTGACCAGATACTTGCGAAGAAGGCGCCTTCATTCACTTCGGAATTTCATAACTCCCTCACACGTAAGAGGTTTGAATCCATGTTGAACCCGCCTTCCGGGAAAGCCGGTCCGATGAGACTTGCATATCTGACCCTCATGTTTATACTTCTGGCTCTCTCGACAGAGTTCACTGAAGCGAGCCGGAGCAGTGAGAATATGCTCAAGATACCGGCATACAGCGAAGATTCCAGAATGCAGAGCGATTCATCAGCGTCTCAGATAATCATAAGCACGGACAAGGCTTCACGTACCAAGTCGAAAGACACGCGTATAGAGCCTGAAGACAATATAATTCTCATAATAAAATAACATCATCATGAAACGGACAACTTTTGCTGCAGCAAGCATAATTCTTGCTGTAGTGGCCCTCCTCACATCTTCAACAAGGGCAGAAGCCCAGCTTCTATGGCCTGTAAAGGGCGCAGAATCTGGTGAAGGAATCATCTGCAAGCCTCAGCAGTACATCGGCTCAGATATGAATTTTGACGACCTCTTCATAACCGCAGAAGAAGGAAGCGAAGTCGTTTCGCCTTGCGACGGAACGCTCATCAACTACCTCATCGATCAGCAGACATCGCTGACCTCGCTCTTTACTTCACGTCTGCCTGAGATGACGTTTGACGAAGGAATATCGATAGTGATCAGAGACGGCAATCTGAAAGTCCCGTCAAAATACGTATGCGGAAGCTTAGGCATAAGGATGAATGACGGCAGAATACTGTATATCAGCGGACTTACAGGAAATGTAAGATTCAAGACAGGAATGAAGATAAGCAAGGGCGACATTCTTGGAAAGGTCGGATATGCTTTCAAGGCATTTGAAGAACCTCATATCATTCTCTCGATCAGCACGTCGGGCGGAAAGACTGATGACCCGATGACACCATTCGGTCTGGAGACTACGTTCGTCGATCCGGGAAAGATGGTACTCCCTGAGACGCTGACCCCTGAGCAGGCACAGGAGGATTTTACCGTCCTCATGGATGCATATCAGGAAGTATTTCCTTCACTGGACGAGATCGTCACCAAGGAGCAGTTCGAGACTTTCAGAAACGAGGGCATGAAGATGCTCGAGAAGGAGATCAGCTATCTTGATTTCTATAATCTTGCAAGACGGAGCACATCAGCAGAGCTGGTTCACGATTCGCATGTCGCCCTGCTGACCCGTGATCCGAGAATGGGCGATGACAGACGCGCCCTTTATTCCCCTAACCTCATGCTGGGAATAATAAAGGACACATTGTTTGTAACGATGGCAAGCATCGGTTGCAAGGACATGGTGGGACGCAAGGTCGCCTTCCTCGACGGCGTGCCGGCAGCGGAAGTCATTGAAAGGACAGAGAAGATGATGACCGGATATGATGGAGAAAATGAGAGCTACAGAGACTACCTCAGACTGCAGGCATGGAACTACATTTATGACAATGAAGTAACAAAGCCGAGAACTTCAACAGTACGTTTTGATGACGGAACAGAGTATGTGGACGTATGGATGGATTCGAGAAAGGCCAGATATGCCCCCGTCCGCAGTACCAGGCTGGGCTACTACAAAAGGATGTATGCAGCCATGGGCAAGAGCTGGGAATACGAAAGCCTCAACGACAGCACCGGACTTCTCTCCATTCACACATTTGCCCTGAATGAAGTGGAACTGGATGCCATTTCCGACACCATCAAGGCAGAATCGGGTAAGCCCAACATGATCATTGATGTGAGATTCAACGATGGAGGCCACATCGACCCTATGAACCGACTTCTGTCACTGTTCATGGACAAGCCGTCAGTCGACCTTGAATCGTATCAGTTGGTCAATTCGGACTCGACATTCAACAGCTTCAGGTACAGTGCCAATTATTCCGCCGATATGACACCGTTTGCAGATTTCGTGGTGAAGAAAGGCAAGGAAGGATACTATCAGGATTCAGACATATATTACCATTCTTCTGACGACGATCTGGAAAACAGCTACAAGGGCAGACTATACATCTTAACAGACGAGACATCCGTTTCCGCCGCGACATATTTCCCCGCCTACCTTGTCAGAAACCACAGGGCTGTCACAGTCGGAAGGGAGACGAAGACGGGTTATCATTATATGACCGCGATCAAGTTCGTCGATATCATGCTTCCTAATTCAAAGATACAGGTCAGAATCCCTATGGTCAAGGATGTATTTGATGATGTCGTGACGCCTCGTACGCCGTCCGGACGCGGTCTGCTCCCTGACTATGAAGTCCCTCTGACCTATGAAGAATTGTTTACTGCCGAAAACGACCCTGTTCTGGACAAGGCTCTGGAACTGATTGCAGAAGGTAAGTACCTCGGTGACAATCCGTTTACCGTGATCGAGCATGACAGGAAATTGGGCAGGATAGCTCTAGCTGCAGCTTGTATAGGCCTGATTGCCCTTATGGTTCTCGGATATAGGAAGAGGGGATGACGGGGCAGAGGTGGTGAAAAAGCGGTAACTCCGTAATGGAATTACCGCGAGAAATAGTTTCTTGAGTGTGAATTATAAAGAGAACTATTCTATGAGTTTCGGATCCTCTGATGCGAGCTTTGCGAAGTTCTGTTCTGCATTTCTGGATATCAGAACGGCAAGCTGCTCTTCTGCAGTGCGACGCAGGATGGTGAATCTATCTTCTTTTGATACTCCTTGCTTGATAAGCTCAGCATTGAGGGATTCGATATTGGAGAGAACTATCAGCTGATTGATTGTAGCCGTGTCCCTGATGTTCATTGTCTTTGCAAGTTCAGGATTCGCTTCCTGCCATTGCTTGGCTGTACAGTCGAATAGAACCATGTTCAGAAGATCTGCTTCGCTTGCATATACGAGACCCTGTTTCATCTGGCTGATGTTGAGTTTTGGAAGGATCACGTTCTTGATGGCATCGGTGTGGATGTGGTAATTGGCTTTTGAGAGGAGGCGTTTCACGTTCCAGGATAGAGCGAGTTCGCTTCGTTCTAGTTCTACGAGGCGCTGGTACTCCTTGATGACATAGAGCTTGAACATTGGACTGATTGCGGAGCAGAACTCAAATGCAATGTCTTTATGTGCATAGGTTCCACCATATCGTCCGGCTTTGGATACGATTCCGATGGCTCCTGTCTTTTCAATCCAGTTGCTGACACTCATTGTAAAGGTTGGTAATCCAGCCTCTTTTCTAAAGTGGTCAAATTCGACCACTTTAAAATTTGGGTTATATAAGGTTTCCCAAGTACCAAGGAATTCAATGGTGCTACGGTTCCTGATCCAGTTCTTTATGATGTCTGCAGCACGGGCGTTTCCACCCTTGGCTTTTACAATATCTGTGATACAGATAAAGTCTTCTTCGTTGATTGTAGTCAGGGCTATTTCGATTCCCTGTACATTCATGATAGATGTCTTTGTCATAATTCAATCTTTATAATTCACGTTTACAAATATAATATATTGATGTCGTTTCCCTATGAAAAATTGTAGCTAATTGTTGTTGGTTTCAAGATATTTTAGGATCCAGTCGGCGAGGTCGATGTGGGCTGTTCGATCAGCTGGGGTGGCGTTGTCTTCGAGGAGGCATTGGGTGAGTTGCCAGTCTGAGGGAAGTTGTTTTCTTCTCTTGAGTATTGAGTGGAGCCAGTTGATTCTGCCTGGTTTGTTGGGGTCTTTGATTCTATGGCCTGTTGTCGGGTTGTATTGCATGATCTTTCCTGTGCGGCATTGGTTGTCCTGGTCTATCTGCAGGAAGATGATTGCCTGGTCCGGGGTGGAGGCGAGGCGGTAGTCGGTGATGATACGGTCTATGGCTGAGGATGGGATCATGGTCTACAGGTAGGTGATGAGGTGGTTGTTTCCGGATGGTGGCGGGATGAGGGCTGGAGGGATGATGCCTGGAGG